>Ga0255765_1000546_pt1 | contig 50603 bp, 46 predicted proteins | sample 041ome_8_FD_179965 | JGI IMG/M metagenome (GOLD analysis project Ga0255765, IMG submission 179965) | Coastal salt marsh microbial communities from the Groves Creek Marsh, Skidaway Island, Georgia - 041407BS metaG (version 2) | ecosystem: Environmental > Aquatic > Marine > Intertidal zone > Salt...
GCTTCCAGCGCTGCACGAGCAATGTGCCCTTTTTGGGTTCCCCTGGTAATGCCCATGATGGCTCCCGTGGCATGTGGATCCCAATAAGGGGCACCCAAACCAGATAATGCGGGGACAAAGGTTACCCCACCGTTATCCGAAACGGATTCAGCCAATGCTTCAATATCGGCAGCTGCATCAATGATTTGCAACTGATCCCGAAGCCATTGTATTAATGCTCCGGCAATAAACACACTGCCTTCAATGGCATAAGTCACGGCTCCATTCAATTGCCACGCTATGGTAGTCAACATTTTATTTTGAGAAACAACAGCCTTTGTTCCCGTATTCATTATACAAAAACAACCTGTACCGTAGGTGTTTTTTACATCACCCGGCTGGGTACACAATTGTCCAAACAAGGCAGCTTGTTGGTCTCCAGCAATTCCTGCTATTTTAACAGGACTCCCCAAAAGAGCGGGTAAGGTGGTTCCAATGATCTCAGAAGAATTGGTAACCCTCGGGAGCATTGATTGAGGGATATCAAGAATCTCCAACAGCGCTTCATCCCATTGCCCATCGTGAATGTTGTAAATCATGGTCCGACTCGCATTGGTGGCATCGGTGACATGTGAGGCACCGCCAGTAAGGTTCCATATCAGCCAACTGTCCACCGTTCCAAAGGCCAGTGATCCGTTTTTTGCTCGACTTCTCAATGAAGGATCTTGGTCTAAAATCCACTTGATTTTGGTTGCCGAAAAGTAGGCATCTACGACCAAACCTGTTTTTTCTGTAAAAACCCCAGCCATTCCTTTTGCAGTAATTTCCTCACAGATTTCGGCTGTCCTTCGGTCTTGCCAAACGATGGCGTTAAAAACCGGCTCCCCAGTTTTTCTGTCCCAAATAAGAGTGGTTTCTCGTTGGTTGGTAATTCCAATGGAGTCGAGTTGCTCTGCCTTGACATTGCAACTTTCTAATACATCTTTTGCAGCTTTTAATTGGGTGTTCCAAATCTCAATGGGATCGTGTTCTACCCAGCCCTCTTTTGGAAATATTTGAGTAAACTCATACTGAGAGAGACCCAATTGAGTGCCTCGCTGGTCAAAAAGTATTGCACGTGAGCTGGTGGTTCCTGCGTCCAAAGACAAAATATATTTTTTCATAAATACTAACTCAAGGTTAACTTAAAAAGAATCATTAAAAAATTTAGTCTCAAAAATTTCTGGGATGATTTTACTCTCAATATAATAAAACTTAATTTCATTTTATTTTTTAAATAAAATCTTTGAATATTTCCTACAAATAATTTTATATTTTTAAAGAAATTAATAAAAACCAAATGAATAACTTCTCCCGTAGATCGTTTCTAAAATCTACTACCGCTGCCTCAACAGGATTATTTTTAATTCCCGATTTTTTAACCAACGCCCCTAACAATCGCCTCAATATAGCTGTTATTGGCGTAGGGGGACGGGGCAAGGCCAATTGGGATAAAGTTCCAATGGAAAATATTGTTGCCATGTGTGATGTGGACGATAATCGAGCCGCAAATGGATACAAAATGTTTCCCAAAGCCAGAAAATTCAAAGACTTTAGGGTCATGTTTGACCAAATGGCCAAAGAAATAGATGCAGTGATTATTTCCACACCAGATCATACGCACTTTGCAGCAACGATGATCGCGATGGAATTGGGAAAGCATGTATATGTTGAAAAGCCTCTGGCCCACAACGTTTGGCAATTGAGGACATTAAAAAAGGCAGCCAATTATTACAAGGTAATCTCTCAAATGGGAAATCAAGGGCATACCACCAATGGCATTCGATTGATTAAAGAATGGTATGACCAAGGAATACTTGGAGAGGTAAGAGAGGTCCATGCTTGGCATGGTAAATTCAATTATGGCCCTGGCAAATATTGGACCAAACCCGAGCGATTTCCTGCCCCCGTCCATCCTATTCCAGACTACTTGGATTGGGATTTATGGTTGGGCCCGACAAAATACAGAACATTCAACTCGGCATATGCTCCAAAATCGTGGAGAGGATTTTATGATTTTGGAAATGGTCAGTTGGGGGATTGGTCATGCCATACGCTAGATGGGCCTTTTTGGGCACTTGATCTGGGGATGCCCCATACGGTTCAGGCTACTGTCCCTAGTCCCAGAACACAACATGGTTTTATTGCCGATGAATCAGTGACCCATTTTCATTTTGGCGCTAGAGGAAACAAACCTCCCGTAAGTTTAAAGTGGTATGAAGGCGGAGAGAAACCTAAAATCAGACCTGAATGGGGCATCAAGGAGTTTGATAATTCAGGAATGATTATGATTGGAGATAAAAAAACATTGATCACTGGTGGAAGACCCAACAATCCAAGGCTATTGGTCTCTGAAGAAGAGTGGAAAGATTTCCAAAAGAACCCGCCTAAAAAAACCATTCCCAGGGTACAAGAAGAAGGGCCTGTTTATGAGTGGCTGGATGCCATTAAAGACAACAGTCTGCCCGGTTCACACTTTGGTTATGCGGCAGAGTTGACAGAAATGGCTATTGTTGGTGTCTTGGCGCAACGCTTTGCAGCCAAAATTGAATACGATGCTGAAAAAATGAAAATCACCAACCGACCCGACATCGATGCCTTTATTAAAGAACCCACCCGCGAAGGATGGTCATTTGGAGAGAACCTTTAAAGTTATTGTCTATTTTCATAAAAAAATTTCTTGTTTTTTTATGGCTACCCATCTCGGTCATGTCACAAACTGAAATGCAATCTTATCAAGTAGTTCGATCTTTTTCTGAGGTAGAAATTCGATTTTACCCCCCAGTAATGATGGCAAAACATACTGCTAATATTGAAGGTTCGGGTTTTGGAAAATTATTTAATTATATTTCTGGAAACAATTCCAAGCAAACAAAAATTGCTATGACCACACCTGTTCATATGGAGAAATCAAAGGAGGTCAATTCAATGGCTTTTGTATTGCCTAAGCATTTTAACCAAAACAACACCCCTCTGCCCAATGAAGATTCTTTGACAGTATTTGAAGATCAAGGCGGGTATTTTGCCGCGATTCGATATTCGGGTTATACCAGTACAGTCAAAGAAAAAGAATATACTTCGGTCTTAAAAAATTTACTTGAAAAAGAAAAAATTACCCCTTCGGGATTACCTAAAATACTGGTCTATGATAGCCCTTACAAATTCATCAACCGAAGGAATGAGATTTTGATTCCCATAGAATTCAATTAATCAGAAATGAAAGATTGTAAAATATCTGGAATAGAAACCAAAGACATTCGTTTACCCATGTGTGAAAAGCTGGATGGATTTGATTCTATGAAACCTGAGCTGGACTAATTTGAGCCCTAGTGATCATCCCCAATGGAAAATATATAGCCCACAGGCTTTCTGGCTTCAGCAGTGAAATGAAAAAAGAATCACTTGAATTGTATGATTTTAATCAGGGTGATAAATGAAGAAATCCAAAATTAAAAGTGATATGAAATTCAATAGCTTTTTAATATTGATTTTTATTTGGTCAGCTTCTTGCAGCACGGGTAAAAAGGAATTGTTTAAAGCATTGGATCAACCTCCTATCTTTGAACAACAGATGATCTTTGAGGGCGAGAGATTTCCCAATGTAGTTGTCTCCACAGATGGCTCTGTGGTGGCCACTTGGGGTCAAGTTAACTGTGTCAGTCGCAGAAGTAAAGATGGTGGATCCAGTTGGGATGCTGTCGTCCCGATTGATACAGGGATCAACGGTGGTGGACTCACAGTGGATGAAAAAAATGGAACCCTGATCACCTTTGTCGAAAAGAGCAATCACCCCCCTGCTCCAATCATCAGTTATATCAGTAAAGATCATGGACAGACATGGGAAACCTACGAAATAAAAATTTCTCCCGATAAAAACGGAAACCTCCCCTCCATGCATATGAACGAGCATGGCATCATGCTTAAAAAGGGCAAATACAAAGGGAGATTGATCAGAACCACTAGGTTTTATGGGCAAGGAAACGACAAAATTTATTGGAAGGATCATTACACCAATGCCATATATAGCGATGATGGAGGTAAAACTTGGCATACCAGTAATCCATTTCCTGCCAATGGAACTGGCGAAGCAGCGGTGGTGGAATTGAGTGATGGCACCTTGTACTATAACTCAAGGCGTCATTTGTCCACGGATGGGCTAAACCCTAGAATGCGTCACATTGCCAGCAGTATTGATGGAGGTCAAAGCTGGGAGAATCTCTATGTGAGTGATGCATTACCCGACGGTGAAAAAAATCGAGATTATGGCTTGATGGCCGGTTTGGATCGACTGCCCTATGAAGATCATGACATATTGATTTTCAGCAATATCGTATCTCAAAAGGGGCGAAAAAACGGAACCGTATGGCTTAGCTTTGATGGAGGAAAATCTTGGCCCATTCAAAAATTGATTGATCCAGAAGGTTTCAAATATTCTTCTTTGGCAGTTGGTAGAAATAACACGCCCAGTGAAGGATTTATTTATTTATTATACGAAACGGGAAAGGAAGGTGATATAAATGCTTATGGAGGTGGTAAAATTGCAAGGTTTAATTTATCTTGGTTAATGGAAGGAAAAAATATTAATCATTTTTTAAAATAAAAAAATGAAGTTTGATTTAAGCGGAAAAAAAGCCGTAATTACGGGTGGAAGTAGTGGTATTGGGAAGGCAATCGTGGAAACTTTGAGTCAACAGGGTGCAGAAGTTTTCATCTTGGATCTCAATGAAAACCCATCCCTCACAGAGGCGGGAATGACAACACTCACAACCGATATAACCCAATGGGAGGCACTCAACGAAGCCATAGCCCCCCTACCCTCCTCCATTGATATTTTGGTGAACAATGCTGGTATTGGTTTTGTAGGAAACATTGAGGAAACCGAGGTGGAAGATTTTGACCGATTGTATCAGGTCAATGTTAAAGGTATTTTTAATTGCATAAAAGCCCTTTTACCCAGAATGAAAAACCACGGAGGGGTGATTGTGAACATGGCTTCGATCGTTTCTCATGTTGCAGTAAAAAATCGATTGGCCTATACCACCACCAAGGGAGCGGTTTTGGCGATGACCTACGCCATTGCCAAAGACTATATAGACAATGGAATCCGTTGCAACAGTGTTTCTCCCGCAAGGGTCCATACGCCGTTTGTGGACGATTATTTAGAAAAAAATTATCCTGGAAAGGAAAAAGAAATGTTTGAGAACCTATCAAAAACCCAACCCTTAGGAAGAATGGGAAAACCACAAGAAGTGGCCGATTTGGTGTTGTATCTCTGTAGTGATGAAGCTTCATTCATCACTGGAACTGACTTCCCCATAGATGGAGGATTCATTAAACTCAATGGAAATTAAATTTTTATGAAACTTATAAGATTTGGAAAACCCGAAAAAGAAAAACCAGGTGTTCAATTGGACAATGGTCACAAAATAGATGTCTCAGCCTTTGGTTCTGATTATGACGAAACTTTTTTTGGGACAGGAGGGCCAAAAAGACTAAAGGAATGGCTTTCCCTTCATCAGGGGGAATGCCCACAAATAGCCGATGACATTCGATTGGGTGCTCCTGTTGTTCGACCCTCAAAAATAGTATGCGTAGGTCTGAATTACGCCAAGCACGCTCAGGAAAGTGGCATGGAAGTGCCTACTGAGCCAGTATTGTTTTTTAAGGCAAGTTCCGCCATTGTTGGACCCTATGATGATGTGATCTTACCCAAAAACAGTAAAAAATCGGATTGGGAAGTGGAATTGGCCATCGTCATTGGGGCCAAAGCAAGTTATGTAAGTGAGGACAATGCCATGGATCATGTGGCCGGTTATGTTTTACACAACGACATTAGCGAACGAGAATACCAATTGGAAAGATTGGGACAATGGGTCAAAGGAAAAAGTTGTGACACCTTTGCTCCGATAGGCCCTTTTGTTGCCACTGCCGATGAAATACAAGACCCCCACGATTTGCGACTATGGCTCAAACTGAATGGCAAAATCATGCAAGACAGCAATACCTCTGACTTGATCTTTGGCATCCCCAAACTGATCAGTTACATCAGTGAATTTATGACTTTGCTTCCGGGAGACATCATCTCCACGGGAACCCCTTTTGGTGTTGGACTGGGCCTGGATCCTCAGTTGTATCTTCAAGCCGGTGACGAGATGGAATTGGGCATCGATGGGCTTGGCATTTCAAGACAAAAAGTAAAAGCCTTTCATTAGAATGAGGATTAAAATCAATGAAAAGCTACTTTAAAACAATTATGTTTGGGTGTTTATTTCAAAATGAACATGAAAAAATAAAAATATGAGAATCGATTCCCACCAACATTTTTGGCGATATGATCCGGTTCGATATTCTTGGATCGACAATTCAATGCAAAAAATTGCAAAAGATTTTCTGCCAGAAGAGTTGTTTAAGGTTCTTGAAGAAAATCGAATGGATGGCTGTGTTGCCGTTCAGGCTGAGCAATCAGAAGCGGAAACCGATTTTCTGCTAGATATTGCCCAAAAAAATTCATTTGTCAAAGGCGTTGTAGGATGGGTAGATCTGCGTTCTGATCAACTCAGGGAGCGATTGGAATTGTATTCTAAAAATCGTTTTTTCAAAGGGGTAAGACATATTGTCCAAGCAGAGAAGGAGGGGTTTATGCTGGAGGAAGCATTCCTCAGGGGGATCCGGCAATTGAGGGAATTTGATTTGACCTACGACATTTTAATTTTTCCTCGCCAACTCAAGGAGGCCAACGAATTGGTCACACGGAATCCTGATCAAGCTTTTGTATTGGATCATTTGGCAAAACCCTACATAAAGGATAAAAAAATAGAAGATTGGGCTACAGATATCAAAACATTGGCAAATCATGGGAATGTCCTATGCAAATTGTCGGGCATGGTAACTGAAGCGGATTGGAATCATTGGAACACTGAAGATTTTGAAACGTATCTTTCAGTTGTTTTTGATGCTTTTGGAGAAGATCGATTGATGTTTGGTTCGGACTGGCCCGTATGTCTGTTGGCGGCCAGTTACCCCCATGTACTTAGGATCGTAGAAAATTTCATTCAAGCACTCTCTCCAACAGCTCAAGAAAAAATCATGGGCTTGAACGCCCAAAAATTTTATAACCTTTAGGATGGATCTCCAGCTTGAAAATAAAATTGTTGTTGTCACAGGAGGTTCCAAGGGAATAGGATATGCCATAAGTCATGTTTTGGCAAAGGAGGGAGCCATACCTTTTATCATAAGCAGAGATGAATCAAGCATATTGCAAATCAGTGAAGAGATAAAGAAAAAGGGAGGGGAGTGTGGCCATGCATTGACTGAACTTACCGATTCCAAACAAGTAGAGGCCGCAGTAAAATCTGCCGTTTCAACCTACGGAACTGTTCATGGTTTGGTCAATAATGCGGGAGTTAACGATAGTGTGGGATTGGAAAATGGCAATGAGGAGGATTTCGTTAATTCTCTAAAAAAAAATGTAGTCCATTACTACACCATGACTCAGGCCTGTTTGCCTTTTCTAAAAGAAAATAAAGGAGCCATTGTAAACATTGGTTCAAAGGTCTCCATGACAGGACAAGGAGGAACCTCGGGCTATGCGGCTGCCTGCGGGGGAAGAAATGCTCTCACACGAGAGTGGGCAGTAGAATTACTTCCTTACTCCGTTCGTGTAAATGCTCTAATGGTTGCCGAGAGCTTAACTCCTTTATACGAAAAATGGATCAGCAGCTTCCTCAATCCAAAAGAAAAGTTAAATCAAATTGAAAGTAAAATTCCATTGGAAAAAAGAATGACCACACCCGAAGAAATCGCCAATACGGTGGCTTTTTTGTTGTCGGAAAAATCGAGTCATACCACAGGACAGCTGGTATATGTAGATGGTGGTTATACGCATTTGGACCGATCGCTAAATTCTTAAAGATGAAAAAAACAGTAGTTTCAAAAGAAATTTTATTACCCTTTATACTGATCACCTCACTGTTTGCTTTGTGGGGCTTTGCCAATGCAGTGACCGACCCTATGGTACAAGCATTTAAAAAGGTACTAGAGTTATCAAATTCCCAAGCTGCTTGGGTACAGATGGCTTTTTATGGGGGCTATTTTTGTATGGCACTGCCTGCCGCACTTTTTGTTAGGAGGTATTCTTATAAGGTTGGGGTACTGATTGGTTTGGCACTCTATGCAGGAGGAGCTTTGCTGTTTTACCCCGCCGCAATAACTGAGCAGTTTTGGTTTTTTTGTTTAGGCCTTTATATTCTGACCTTTGGTTTGGCCTTTTTGGAAACAACTGCCAACCCCTATATTTTAGCGATGGGAGATAAGTCCACTGCCACACAAAGACTCAACTTGGCGCAAGCATTCAACCCGCTTGGGCTTATTCTAGGTTTGTTGGTGGCCCAGCAGTTTGTGCTAAAGAAATTACAATCGGACAATATTGAAGATTTTGGCACTTTGGAGGCCGCTAAAAAAGTAATGATCCGAACAGCAGACCTGATGGTCATTCGCGATCCCTATGTGATATTGGGACTGGTGGTTATGGCTGTTTTTGTTTTGATCGCAGTGTCTAAAATGCCGCAGGCCAAAGATGAGGGTGAAATGGCACCATTGAGTAGTACATTTAACAGCTTGTATCACAACAGAAATTATCGCAATGGAGTCATTTCTCAAGTGTTCTATGTAGGAGCTCAAATCATGTGTTGGACCTATATTTATCAATATGCAGAAGCAATCGGTATTTCCAGTGAAAATGCTGCCAATTATCAGTTCATTTGTTTTTTGGTATTCTTGATTGGCAGGGCCATAGGCACCTATTTACTGCGCTTTATAAATTCTGGAAAACTGCTTTACCAATTTGCTATAATGGCTGGAATTTGTGTCCTGGGCACTGTTTTTATTCAGGGATTGATCGGATTGTATTGCCTCGTGGGAATTTCTTTTTTTATGTCCCTAATGTTTCCCACCATCTATGGTATTGCCTTGGAAGATTTAGATGAAAAAGAGTCAAAAATTGGCGCTGCTGGACTGGTCATGGCCATTGTTGGCGGTGCGCTGATGCCAAAATTACAAGGCATGATCATAGATTTGGGAGGGAGTGGTGTGAATGATACCAAAATTCTAGGGGTAACTGAAGTAAACTTCTCCTTTATCCTTCCTCTTTTATGCTTTGTTTTTATTGCTTTTTATGGAAGAGATGTCTTCAGAAAACACCAATAATGAAAAGATATTGTTTGGCTTTGGATTTGATTAATGATCCACTTTCCATTGAAAAATATATAGAACACCACAAGGCGGTATGGCCAGAAGTTATTGAAAGTATCAAAGAAAGTGGTATAGAGGACATGCAAATCTACCATATAGCAGACCGACTTTTTATGATCATCGAAGTTAATGAAGCATTTAGCTTTGAGAAAAAAAATAAAATGGATCAACACAATCCTTTTGTAATCAAGTGGGAGGAACTGATGTGGAAATATCAAAAAAAACTACCCAACACACTAGCAAAAGAAAAATGGGTATTGATGGATAAAATTTTTGAACTTAATTAAAAGTTAATGATGCGTATAAAAGGATTGATTCTGTGTTTTTGTATAATGGGTTGTAATATTTCTGATTCAACAAAATCGGAGAAAGATTTACCCAACATTCTTTTTTTGTTTGCCGACGACTATACTTTCGATGCTATCCATGCTTTAGGGAATGAAATCATTCATACACCCAACTTGGATCGACTGATACAAAATGGCACCCAATTTAGCCAAAGCTTTAACATGGGTGGATGGAATGGTGCGGTTTGCGTAGCCTCTAGATCGATGATCATAACGGGTAAAACCATTTGGAACGCCAAAGCCCTAACCGAACAATGGGCCAAAAAAGAGAACTTGGAAAGTGTTCAGAAGAGCTGGGGCAAATTAATGGAAGAAAAGGGATATCAAACTTATATGAGTGGGAAGTGGCATGTCTCGATTGACCCCAAAAATGTTTTTCAAACAGTTAGAAACATTCGTCCGGGCATGCCCCGTGATTTCTTCAAGAAAGGAAATAAAAAAGGCTATGATCGTCCGAAAGAGGGAGAAGTCGACCTTTGGAGTCCAACCGACTCCCTGAATGGCGGGTTTTGGGAAGGTGGCAAACATTGGAGTGAGGTCACCAAAGACGATGCGCTCGACTTCATTAAGCAATCCAAAGAACGATCAGCTCCGTTTTTCATGTATATCGCTTTCAATGCACCCCATGATCCGCGTCAATCCCCCCAGTCGTTTTTGGATCGCTATCCCCTAGACAGTATCCCTTTGCCCGAAAATTGGCTTCCAGAATATCCATATAAAGATGCCATAGGCAATCCAAAAACCCTAAGAGATGAGGCATTGGCGCCTTTCCCAAGAACACCCTATGCCATCAAAACCCATATCAAAGAATACTATGCCATCATTTCGCATCTCGACGAACAAATTGGAAAAATCATGAGCGCTTTGAAGGCATCAGGAAAAGCAGATAACACCTACATCTTTTTTACGGCAGACCACGGCCTCTCTGTTGGGAAACACGGGCTACTAGGAAAGCAAAGCATGTTTGATCATAGTATTAGAGTCCCGCTGACCCTTGCAGGTCCAGGCATACCCAAAAACAAAACAGTAGATCATGAGATATACCTTCAGGATATTATGGCCACCACACTGGAGATCGCAAACATTGAAGCCCCAGCATCACTCGAATTTAAAAGTTTCCTGAGTTTGGCAAAAGGATTGGAGGATCAACCCCTTTATCCAGAGGGAATTTATGGGGCTTATGTCAATCATCAAAGGATGATCAGAAAAAATCAATTCAAACTGATTGTTTACCCAAAAATTAAAAAAACACTTCTTTTTGATTTAGAACAAGATCCCCTGGAAAGAACTGATCTATCTGAGGAAAATGAATATCAAGAAACAGCCAAAGAATTATTTGAGGATTTACTAATCCTTCAAAAAAAGATGAACGATACCCTTGACCTTAGAAAAATTTATTCATTCGATTCCGTTTAGTCGTTTTTCACCTCATTCAATCTTTATAAATTTCTTAAAATAATTGATCTTATAAATATTTAATAATCAATTGATTATGAATTTGAGGTTTATTTTCAAACCCTCCTTTACTTATTCTATTAACTATATTTATAAATGTTTTAAATCGGAATGCTCCTTTAGAGATCGCCCTTTTAAAGTTTATATGGATAGAATGATGGTACCAGCTCGGTAAGGACACTTACTGATGTTGAGCACACCATTCAATGGGGCACAGATGCTGCATCGGGTCAAACCTATTTCTGGAAAATTATTGCTACTGATACAGAAGGTAACTCAGCTTCTTTTGGAGTTTACTCTTTTCTTACCCAATAGTGCTATAATTTTTTTAATTTAGTATTTGAGAATGAGGTTTGAATGACATGGAGCAACTCATAGCATATTTCGAAAACATCCCCTCTATTCACCGTTCATTGTTATTGGTAGGAGGAATAGCATTTTTCTGGTTTTTAGAGGGTTTTTTTCCTTTGGCTCAATTCCAATACAAAAAATGGCGTCATGCCCTTCCCAATTTCTTTTTTACCATCACCACAATCATCATCAATTTCACACTGGCTTTTTTGTTACTGAATACCTCAGACTGGACAGTAACCAACGAATTTGGAATGCTGCATTGGATTCCCAATCTACCCCTATGGGCTGAAGTGATTCTGGGCGTTTTACTTTTAGATTTTGTTGGGGCTTATCTTCCGCACTATGTAGAGCACAAGGTTAAACCTTTGTGGATGATCCATTTGGTGCACCACAGTGATCCCAATGTGGATACTACCACAGCAAACAGACATCATCCTTTAGAAAGCCTTGTAAGGTTTGTTTTTACCTTGTTGGGTGTTTTCTTGGTGGGAACATCCATTGGCATCATCATGCTTTATCAGGCCCTTTCGGTGGTGTCAACACAATTCAACCATGCCAATATCAAACTGCCAAAAAAAATAGACCGCTGGATCAGTTACCTACTGGTATCCCCTGATATGCACAAAATCCACCACCACTATAGGCTCCCCTATACGGATACCAATTATGGAAATATTTTTTCCATTTGGGACAGAATCTTGGGGACCTTCAGTTATCTCGACAGGGAAAAGATCATATATGGTGTTGACGTTTTTCCAGATGCGGTTAAAAACACCCAAATTGGAAGTTTACTCAAACAACCTTTCGATAAATATCAAAGACCAACCTTAGATCAATTGGACTAGGGAAGTTCTTGCAATACCGCTGTCATCCGTGAGATGGGATGTTCGGATTGATTGCCGTTGGTCATGTTTTTGAGCACAAAAACACCTTTCTTCATTTCTTCCGAACCCAAAATGACAACAAATGGAATCGAACGCTGATCCGCATAATTCAGTTGTTTTTTAAGTTTGGCAGCATTGGGGTAAAGCTCACATGCAAGATTAAAATTCCTGAGTTTCATAAGTTCATCAAAACACAAATTCGCTGTATCTTCCCCAAAATTCAAAAACAATACTTGAGAACTCGTCGCCAATGTTGAAGGAAATAATTTCAGTTCCTCTAAAACCAAATAAATACGGTCGAAACCAAAAGATATACCGAAGCCACTGGTGTTTTTTAAACCAAACAAATCGGTCAAATTATCATACCGGCCACCTCCACCCAAGGAGCCCATTTTTATCCCTTCTGGTGGAAGGACCTCCAAAATAAGCCCAGTATAATAGTTCAACCCTCTAGCGAGAGTTACATCAAATTGAACGCTAATGGCATTGAGGTTCTGTCGTGCCAGCTGCTCATAAATGAATTTCAACTCCTCAACTCCTTCTTGTGCAATTTCGATATCTTTTAAGGCCTCCTCAACCAAAGACAACTGTTTTAGAAAATCACCCTTGAGCGATAAAAAAGGTTGCAAACGATCCAAAGTATCAGCGGAGAAACCTTTGGATTGAAGTTCATTAATGACTCCTTCTTTTCCGATTTTACTCAGTTTATCAAGTGCTACGGTAAAATCAATCAATTGAGATTCCGCACCGATACAGCTAGCTATGCCAGCCAAAATCTTTCGGTGATTCAAATGTATTTTAACCCCTTTTAGTCGGAGACCTGAAAAAACACGGTCATATAGAAGGACTCCCTCAATTTCCTGCCAAAGAGAACGCTCGCCAACTACATCCGCATCGCACTGCAAGAATTCTTGAAACCTTCCATGCTGGGGGCGATCGGCTCTCCAAACATTTTGAATTTGATAACGACGAAAGGGAAATTGAATGTCGTTTTGATATTGGGCCACATATCTTGCAAATGGAACAGTAAGGTCGTAACGCAAGGCCTTTTGAGACACAGAATTAGAAAACCCCGATAAATTGCCCTGATTAAGTGCCTCCAGATCGGCATTTTTAACTTTATCACCAGAATTTAAAATTCTGAATATCAACCGATCTCCTTCTTCACCATATTTACCCAATAGTGTCTCGGAGCGCTCAAAAGAGGGCGTTTCGATGGGTTGAAAGCCGAAACATTCGAAGGCAGCAGTCAATTGAGCCTTCAAAAAATTTCTCTTCGACAATGTCTCAGGAGAAAAATCTCTGGTTCCTTTAGGAATGGATGGTTTTAGGTTAGTCATTTACCAATTATTAAAACAAAGATGGAACAATTCTGATTATTTTGAAAGAAAACTTTTTAAGTCCTCAAAGGATTTACCGTCGGATACGCAAGCTCCTTGCTCCATTAATTTATACTTTTCCATTTTTATTGTATCTGCAAATTTTCTACTGGCTTCATATACTGACACCCTTGGATCCGATATGTTTTTTTCCAACCATTTTCTGTAATCCTCCCTCATCAGGGAAGGACAATCTTTCTGCAACCGAATCAATATTAAATCGATTGTATCCTCCCCACATTTAAATAAAAATAAATGGTAATCACTTCGGTTTTCCAAATAAGTGATCTGCTCCAAAGACTTATCCCAGACCATATCACTGAAAACATCTAGCAATTCTTCGGTCCTTTCAGGCTGCTCTGTTTTGATTGCTTTCCATTGATGCTTGTCTATTGATTGTGCAGCAAGAAATTGAGAAAACTCATAATGAAGACTCTCAAATTGCTCTTTTGACAAACGGGTGTATTTCATTCAATGGGTCAAAAAAAAACCCCACGAACCGTGGGGTTAATTAAAGAATTAATCTTTATTCTTTTTCAGGAATAACTTCAAAGGGAAATTGTATTGAAACATCTCTGTGAAGTCTGATTTTGGCTTCATAACTTCCCAAGCGTTTGATGGTTTTTCCTGGAATGACAATCGCATTTTTGTCAATTTTGTGATTGTTTGATTCAAAAAGCTTTACAAGGTCAGCGGCAGAAACAGAACCAAATAGCTTGTCCCCACTTCCGACTTTGGAGGAAATTTTCATTTCAACACCCATGAGTTTTTCTCCCAAGGCTTTTGCATCCTCAATGATTTTCTTTTCTTTAAATGCCTTTTGTTTCAAATTTTCGGCCAAAACCTTTTTTGCAGAAGAGGTCGCCAAAACTGCTTTTCCCTGAGGGATCAGATAATTTCTACCGTATCCATTTTTGACTTTTACCAAATCGTCCTTAAAGCCAAGATTTTCAACGTTTTCTTTTAATATGAGTTCCATGACTTAAATTTTATTTGAGTAAATCACCAACATAAGGCATCAATGCCAAATGGCGGGCTCTTTTAATGGCTACTGAAACTTTTCTTTGATATTTTAAAGAAGTTCCTGTAAGACGGCGGGGTAATATTTTACCCTGCTCATTCACAAACTTTAATAAAAAATCTGGGTCTTTGTAGTCGATATACTTAATTCCAGACCTTTTGAATCTGCAATATTTCTTTTTGGTATTCGTGTTGATATTAAGAGGGGTCAGGTACCTAATTTCCCCTTCTTTTTTACCGCTCGATTGTTCGTCGATCTTTGCCATACTGATTAAGCTTTTGCGTTAGATTGAATTTTTTTCATTCTCTTTTCAGCCCATTTTTGAGCGTGATTATCAAGTTTCACTGTTAAATAACGCATGACCCTCTCGTCTCTGCGAAATTCAACTTCTAAAGGGTTGATAACTTCACCATCCCCCTCAAACTGTAACAAATGGTAAAAACCACTGTTTTTGTTTTGAATGGTAAATGCAAGCTTTTTCAGTCCCCAATCTTCTTGGTGTACAACTTTACACTTGTAAGAATTAAGAAGCGATACATACTTTTTAACTGCTTCCTCTATCTGTGTTTCAGATAGAACGGGATTGAGAATGAAAACAGTTTCATAATGATTCATATAATTAATTTTAGGATTGCAAAAATAGGTGAATCATCAATTTACAGCAAGAAATAATTTGTTTTTTAATATTTTTTTCTAATTTTATTTTACAATAGTAAGTAAACAGCCCCGTTATGACCCTAAATTGTATATATATCGATTCAAATCCTGTGGATCGTTTGCATTTTCTTCAAACTTTAAAACATTTTCCAGAGATCAGTTTAAAGGCAGAATTCTCTGACGCAATTCACGCTAAGGAATATTTGAATTATAATGCGGTAGATTTTGCCTTTGTCTACTCGGATTTACCAGTATATAACGGTTTTGAGTTTGTCAATCAACTCAAAGATCATATAGAGATTGTTTTATTGACCAAAGAACCAATGGATGCTATAAAGTCCTATGAAATGGGTTTTATCGATTGTTTACTCAAACCTGTCGGAAAAGATCGATTGAAATGTTCCATAGACAGACTTATTCATAAATTAAAGAGCACAGAAATAATCAATCAAAAAAAGGAAAAAATGATTTATTTCAAATGCAATTTTAAGTCCGAAAAACTTGAAGCCAGCAGTATCCGGTGGGTTGAGGCGATGGGGGATTATGTGAAAGTGGTTACCCCTAACAAAAATTATATGATTTTATCGACCATGAAATCTTTTTTAATAAAACTACCCAAAAATCAATTTGTCAGAATTCATAAATCCTATATAGTAAACCTTCAGAAAGTCATCAACTACACCGCTAAAGATGTAAATGCGGATGGTAGAATTCTGCCCTTAAGTCGCAAGCAAAAAGGAGTTTTCAAGGAAACTTTCCTTAACTATCAATAAGGATCCACATCAAGATTGACCCTACAAGATCGAAATAAAGCAACCGAATCAAAGCGATCCAATGTCTTATTAATGATTTGTTTTGCTCTCGACCTTGAACCATCACTGGGTAGTTTAATCAAAATCTGCATTCTGTAACGACTTCTCACTCGGGCAACCGTAGGAAAAACAGGACCTAAAATCTGTCCGGTTTGTGATTGAAGTAAAACGTTTGCAATCCACTGACTTGCCTTTTTAACCTTTTCTATATCACTGTCGATTACCATAATCCTGATCAACCGATTGAAAGGAGGATAATGAAACTTTTTTCTTTCGTTGAATTGGAGCGTTAGCATACGTTCATAATCTCCATCGATTACCTGCTGAATGATGGGATGGTGGGGTTGATAGGTTTGTATCAATACCTTTCCTCTCGTGGCTTTCCTTCCAGCCCTTCCGGCCACCTGACCTAGCATTTGAAAGGTTCTCTCATGTGCCCTAAAATCGGGAAAATTCAATAAATGATCTGCATTTAATACCCCCACTAAATGAACATTTTGAAAATCCAATCCTTTGATTATCATTTGGGTACCCACCAGTATTTTAACTTCTTGAGCGGAAAAGGAATGAATTAATCGATCAAAAGCCCATTTTCCTCTTGTGGTATCCCAATCCATTCTGGCCACCTTCACCTCCGGAAAAAACTGGGTTACCTGCTCTTGAATCTGCTGGGTTCCCATTCCCTTGGTCGACAGATGGGTTTGTCCACAAGCATGGCAATGGGTTGGAACGGCTATGTTATAACCACAGTAGTGACATTTGAGTTGATCTGTAAATTGATGGTAGGTAAGGGTAACATCACATTGATGGCACTGGGGCATATGGCCACAGCCTAGACACTCCATGACTGGAGCGTACCCCCGTTGATTTTGAAAAAGCAAGATCTGTTTGCCCATCGCCAATGTTTGCTCCATTTCTTGGATCAATGTATGGCTGAATCCCCCTTTGACTTGTTTTTTTTGGTGTGCTAATTTTAGATCAATGGTTTGAATCTCAGGAAGCTCAACCTTACCATACCTCTGATTCAGTTGAACCCACCCAAACTTTTCATTCCTGCAGTTGAAAGAAGTCTCCAGTGAGGGGGTGGCAGAACCCAATAAAACCTTAGCCTTGTGAATACTGGCCAAAACAATGGCACTGTCCCTGGCATGATATCTTGGAGCGGGATCAAATTGTTTGTAAGACAACTCGTGTTCTTCGTCAACGATCACCAATCCCAAATTTTGAAAAGGCAGAAAAAGAGCCGATCGGGTGCCAATAATAATTTTTGACTGGGATTGGTTTTTAAGAATACTTTTCCAAACCTCGGTTCGTTCGTGAATTGAAAATTTAGAATGAAAAACACTTATCTCACTCCCAAAGCGTTCTTGCAATCTTTTGACGATTTGCGGGGTTAGTGAAATTTCTGGCAGTAGGTACAAAACCTGCTCTCCATTTTGAATGGATTTTTCGATCAATTCAATGTAAACTTCTGTTTTACCAGAGCCTGTTACTCCTTGAAGTAATACCACCGATTTTTTTTCAAAAGCTGCTAAAATTTCATCAAGAGCATTCTCTTGATGATCCGATAAGGTTTTATGCTGGTTTCCCTTCTTAAAATCATAAAGTAAACGATCTTCTTGGAAGGATTGTTCCTCCAAAATACCCTTATTGATTAATGCGCTTAGCGCTGATGGGCCAATGCCTGACTTTTTTTGTAATGATTTTATTTTGACCCAAAACTCTCCCTTTGGATTTTGATCAAAAAGCCCCATTAGTAATTGCAATTGCTTTGGGGCATTTTTTAATGATTCGAAAACCTGCTGAAGTTCGCTTCCAGCTGCAATGGAAGGAGACAAACGAACATGTCGAACAAATTTTGGTTTGTACTTTTCATTCAGTTTTTGATGGATGTCCACCACGCCCTTTAAAACCATCTCTTGTATGAGACCCAAGACTCTTTTTTTCCCCAGAATCGCTTCAATTTCTTTGATGCTCAATGCCTTTACATCTAGCGCCTCGTATACTAAAAAGGCTTCATCATCCAGCGCTGCTTTTTCTTCAGCAGTAATTTCATTTTGAACAACAACGGTCTCACTTTCCAGTAAAAAAGTTGTGGGCAAAGCTGCTCTTACAATGTCTCCTAATTTACACTGATAATAGCCAGACATCCATTTCCAAAACTCCAATTGACGGAGCGTAACGCTGGGAGATTCATCCAAAATCAATTCAATAAATTTTGGGGTATATCGCTGTGGAGGAGTGTTGTGGCACTTGAATACGATTGCGGTATAAACCTTAGATTTACCAAAGGTAACCGCCACCCGATATCCTGGCTTTAAAACTTCATAATCTTCATGAGTAACAGCATAAGTATAGGGCTTTCCCAGTGAAAGAGGAAGTAAAACGTCAGCGAAATAATCCATTTTTAATCATCTAATGTTATGGATTATTGGGAAAGGTTTTCTCCACTGCTCTTGAGACGATTCAAGGTGGCATTTAATTCAAAACCCAACAACAACACGCTTGAATTCAGCCATATGTAAAATAAAAAAATCAATAGGGCTCCAATGGAGCCATATAACTGATTGTACTGGGAAAAATTTTCAATGTAAATACCAAAAAGGTAGGTCGTCAGTAAAATTAGCAGACAAGTCATCAAAGCGCCAGGAGAAAAAAAACGGGTTTTTTTGCCTTCAATCGTACCAAAATAATAAAGAATAGCAACAGAAATATAGATCAGAATGGTGTAGAAAAACAACTGTCCCAGTCTGATCCAATTGACTTCACTGGGGATCAATTCATCCAAATTACTGAAGATAAAAATTTCAAAAAAGACAAGACCCAACACTCCAACCAAAAGCAACACCGCCAATAGTATCCCAACCATCATGGAATAAAGATATTGACGAATAAATGACCTGGAGAGCGCTACGTGATAGGATTCCTCAAAACTTGAAAAAATTGAACTCACCCCATTTGCCGTAAGAAAAATCGATAAAAAAAACACAGAAGAAAGTAATCCCGTCCTTTGTTTTTGTCTGATGTCATTAAAAATATCGGTGAAGAAGGTTTGACTTTCTTGTGGCAGTAAAAGTTCTATGAAGTTAAATAGCACTGCGTCAAAATTATCAATGGGGATAAAAGCAATTAAGTTGAGTATAAAAAGTAAAAAAGGAAAAAGTGCCATAAAAAAACTAAAAGATATACTTCCTGCTCTTGAAGACAAGGCTCCTTTTACGATACCTGAAATGTACATTTCAATCAAATCATAGAACGAAAAACCAATATATCCGGGAATTTTTAACGCTTCCAAAAACCCAATTAAGTTTTTGATAATGGGAATTGATTTTAATTTATTTTTCAAAAAATTTCCTTTTATCAAAGATAAAACAAATCTAATTGTGTTTGTAAATTTGTACTATGCAAACACTACTACTATGGGTAGGAAAAACCAACGATTCTCGGTTGAAATCATTGATAGAGGATTATGCCCAAAGAATCAATCGCTATCAACCGCTCGAAATGTTAACACTCCCTGAACTCAAAATCAAGGGGAAATTACCAGAAACAATTCAAAAGGAAAAGGAAGGAAAATTGATCCTAGAAAAAATCAAAAAAGGAGATTACGTCATCCTTTTAGATGAAAAGGGCAAATCGTTTGACTCACAAGAATTTTCACTATACATCAATAAAAAAAGGGCCTCCTCATCCAAAAGAATGGTCTTTGTAATCGGGGGACCTTATGGTTTTTCAGAGGAAATCTATGACATTGCCAATGAAAAGATTGCACTGTCAGATATGACATTTTCCCATCAGATGATACGGTTGTTTTTTTTAGAGCAGCTTTATCGTGCCAATACCATTCTAAACAATGAACCCTATCATCACCAATAATCAATGGAGCTAATTTTTTGTACCCACAACGAAAATAAAGTCATAGAAATCAATAAGCTTTTACCGGATGAGTTTCAACTTATAGGTTTATCTGACCTCGGGTTTTCGGACGAAATAGAAGAAACTGGTTCCACATTGGAGGAAAATGCACTGATCAAAGTAAGAACCATCTACAATAGCTACAAAAAAAATTGTTTTGCAGATGATTCAGGACTCGAAGTTGATGCATTGAAAGGAAAGCCCGGGGTTTACTCTGCCCGATATGCAGGAAATCAAAAAAATGCAAATGACAACATCTCCAGATTACTTGAAGAACTGAAAGAAATCGATGATCGCAAGGCTCGCTTTAGAACAGTGATCGCTTTAATTTTGGATGGAAAGGAATACCTTTTTGAAGGCATTGCTAAGGGGAAAATTTCTAGGAGCCCTATCGGAAGAAATGGTTTTGGGTACGACCCGATATTTATTCCTGAAAATCAAAAGTTGAGTTTTGCCCAATTGACCCTTTTAGAAAAAAACAAAATCAGTCATCGTTCCTTGGCGTTCCAAAAGTTATTGGAATTTCTAAAGGCTAACAAATCAATTTGATTTCTAATTTGTTAATTTTAGTGAGAATTTGCTTGTATGCGCTCAAATATGATTAAAAGACTGAATTTGTTAGTGATGCTCTTTTGTTGCACATGGGTATTCAGTCAGGAGCAAATTCAGTACCTCAAAGGTGTGGTGGAAAACGAATCCACTGGTTCTCCAATGGAGAGTGTCCATGTCCTCAATCTCAACAAAGTAGAAGGGACAACTACTGATAAAAAGGGGGAATTTGAAATCATGGCTCAAGTGAATGATACGCTTTACTTCTCCTATCTAGGCTACAAATCACTAAAAGTTGCTGTGACTCAGGACATGATCAAATTTGCTAATTCGAAATTTCAAATCACTCAATTGGCCTATGCCCTTGAAGAAATCATTCTACGTCCCTACCAGTTGACTGGATATTTGGATATTGATGTAAAAAACGCACCGATTAACACCGCTGGTAGATATCGAATTCCAGGCTTATCCAGTGCGGGATATGAAGGGGGAGACAGAAGCCCAAATGCCATTTCCAAAACTTTTGCCTCCCTGTTTAACCCTGCTGATTTTCTCCACAACCTTTTTGGAAAAAAGGGAATTCAATTGCAAAAATTGAAAAAGATGAGGGAAAGTGATGAACTCAAAAATCTACTGGCTTCAAAATTTGATCGTGAAATCATTACCCAGTTACTCAATGTGCCACGAATTGATCTGGACGAGATATTGAGAAACTGTAATTATTCGGATGCTTTTATCAAAGAATCCAATGATCTTCAGATTTTGGAGGCCATCAGTGGCTGTTATGAAGAATATCGGATTTTACAATTATAAGTCTGTTAAAATCTAAAGATTTAATTTAGTCCTAATCGTCGATGGCTGCTTATCTTGAAATCTGATCGAACTGTTTCTGCCAAAATCCTAATTATTTTATCCTTTATTAAAATTCGCAGGTTCCTCAGATATCAGTGGAGATTAAATTTTATCGGCTTGGATATTGGAAAAAGATTCCCAACTGAAGTACAAAGTTCCATTCTACTCTAAGACAAATCTCATGGTTTTACTCTAAGTTTTGGGCAATAAACTTTATCTTTGTAATGTTTATTACCAACATGAAGCTTAATTCCCTAAATGCTATCTCTCCCATTGATGGGAGATATCGCGGAAAGACCAAAAGCCTGTCCGAATACTTCTCAGAAGAAGCTTTGATTCGTTATCGTGTGAGGGTTGAAATTGAATATTTCATCTCCCTTTGCCAAATCCCACTACCTCAATTGAACAAAGTCAACCCCAGTATTTTTGAGGATTTGAGGAGCATATACAAGCACTTCTCTGAGGATGATGCAAGAGAAATCAAAGAAATAGAGAAGCGTACCAATCACGACGTAAAAGCGGTCGAATATTTCATTCGCCAGGAATTTGACAAGCTCGATTTGAATGATTACAAAGAGTTCATTCACTTCGGTCTGACCTCTCAAGACGTTAATAACACTGCAATTCCCCTATCCATCATGGAGGCACTTCATAAAATCTATCTCCCACAATTGGAGGAAGTTATGGAAGCCATGTCACTGTTGTCGGAGGCTTGTGCTGACACCCCTATGTTGGCTAGAACGCACGGTCAACCTGCATCTCCTACCCTCCTAGGAAAAGAAATTGCTGTTTTTTCTCATCGTCTAGAAGTACAGAAAGCCAGTTTGATGCAAATAAAAAATGCAGCAAAATTTGCGGGAGCTACTGGGAATTTTAACGCCCATTATGTTTCCTACCCTAAAATCAACTGGAAAGATTTTGGAAAAAAGTTTGTCGAAGAACAACTCGGACTGGATTATTCTTTTCCTACCACTCAGATAGAACACTATGATAGTATTGCAGCACTTTGTGATGCCTTGAAAAGAATCAATACCATATTCATTGATTTTAATCGTGATATTTGGACCTATATTTCCATGGATTATTTCAAACAATTAATTGATGAAAATGAGGTGGGCTCATCGGCAATGCCTCACAAAGTCAATCCCATTGATTTTGAAAATGCAGAAGGAAATTTGGGGATTGCCAATGCGCTATTGAATTTCTTTTCCTCGAAATTACCTATTTCAAGGTTACAAAGAGACCTTACTGACAGTACCGTTTTAAGAAATATAGGTGTCCCATTTGGTCACACCCTCATTGCATTGAAGTCCATGGTCAAAGGCATTCATAAATTAAAAGTCAATACGGTCAAGATAAATACAGACCTCAACGAAAATTGGTCGATAGTAGCCGAGGCCATCCAAACCATTTTGAGAAGGGAAAATTATCCCAACCCCTATGAGGCCCTTAAAAAATTAACCAGAACCGATGGCTTTATCACCAAAGCGGTTATTCATGATTTTATCGACCAATTAGAAATTGATGAGGCTACCAAAAAAGAATTGAAGGTCGTTACACCCTCCAATTATACTGGAATTGCTCTATAATAGGCCACTCAAATCCCAGCTTTTTTCAATTGATCCCCTCCAGGTAAGTTCATTTTTGTGATCAATTTTGCGATTTTGTCCAAAGCGATCTTACCTTCAATCAACAATACTACAGACTCAATGGAATTGCCCTGAACTTGGGCATTAGGTAAGGTTTTTGAAACGCCATTTGAAAACATCAACAGGCTTTTGAGTTCCCCCTCTTGATCCCCTTCCTTTATGTACAGTTTAAGATCCGTACTGTTTTCTTGCATAGAGACCATTAAGTCCAAATCCTTTGTATCAGCCTCCTTGGCTACCCACTGGCCGATTTCGTCACTGATTGCAATTGACCCAGTAAGGAGAGCCCTGAATTGGGTGATCCCACGTATCATTTCCATAAAGTCTTCACTATCAGGGTCTCCACTTGACAAAGACATACTTCCCAGCAATTGAAACATTTTAGGGCTAATGGTAATCGCAGTAACCTCCTTGTTGTTTTGATATTTTTCAAAAATGGTTTGACCCGAAATACTGATGGGGAGTGAAAGCGCTAGTGTAAGTAGTAAAAAATTTTTCATGGATTGGATATGTTGCTACAAATGTAAGCATTAGACTGATTATTAAAATAGATCAAATTCAAATCTATCCTCTAAGGTCTTTTAAATTAAACCAAAAAAAAAGGATTTGGCATGAAATATGTACATTTGTCTTAACAACTTACAGAGCTCAATGAAATCCTGCTTTCGCATTTTCTCGATTTTACTTCTACTGCTTTGGATCTCTTGCTCCAAAGAAAATGACTTGTCCAGCAATAATGGGGAAAACACCCCTATTTCCAACCTAAGTGATACTCCTGACCTGCTTTTAGGGTCTTGGAATTTGACAAAAAAAAATACCCCACAGAACGCAAGCAGAAACGATCAAGATTGCCAAGCCACCAACATTCATTTTTTAGAGAACAATATTTTTTACCTCAAGTACCTGAATAAGCGCATCAAAGGAAAATACGAAGTAACGGGTACAAATACGATCAATTTATTGAATGGCACTGAGGTTGTGGGAACAGTAACTCAAATTGAAGTAATTGAAAACGAAATCACCCTCTTGATCGAAATTACTTCTGAATGTTCTGGTAATTATACCGGTAATAAGTACTTTAGGATTCATCAATTTGTTTGGGACGCCATGAACAATTTTTATCTTTGGCAGGAGGATGTTCCCAGCCTGAATGACGAGATTAGACCCGTTGGTTCTACTAGATTTAATGAATTGATTGAACCCTACCCCGAGCCAGAAGCCTTTTTTGAATCCCTTATGCATGAAGAAGATAAATTCAGTCAAATCCGATCCGATTATCAGGATTTGGAGAACTCCATACGGGGAATTGACGCCAGTAATGGTGTGGAATTCATACTTTCGAGATATGGATCTGGAGATGGTATTTTTGGAGTCGTTTCCTACATTCTTGAAGGTTCCGATGCCTCTGAAAAAGACATTCAACGAGGTGATATTTTTACCGGGGTAAATGGCCAAAGCCTCAACATGGACAACTACCGAGAATTATTGTTTAATGATAATTTGGACTATACACTGAACATGGCTCAAATCAATAACAATGTGATCAGTTTAAATGGAAAAAACATCGCCCTAACCAAAACAGAAAATTTTCAAAGCAATCCCATTCAGATTAGTAAAATCATAGCCGTTGGTGATACTAAAGTGGGTTACCTTATGTATAACAAGTTTGCCTTGGGTTTTGATGATGAACTCAATGAGGTTTTTGCCAATTTTCAGGCGGAGGGTATCAACGAGCTTATAATTGACCTACGCTACAATGGAGGAGGATTGGTTCAATCAGCCATCAATTTGGCCGGAATGATTACTGGGCAATTCAATGGTGATATTTTTGGCAAATACTTGTGGAACACCAAGGTGATGAATGCGCTAAACAGCGACCCAGAAAGGTATGCAGGAAGCCTGATAGAAAATTTTACCAATCAATTGGGGGATGGAGAAGCCATCAACTCATTAAACTTCAATAAAGTCTATGTCATTACTACTGGGCGGAGTGCTTCTGCCAGTGAGCTGTTAATCAATGGCTTGGCCCCCTACATCAATGTTGTTCAGGTTGGGGACAATACCTATGGAAAAAATGTAGGTGGACCTGCTGCTTTATATGATTACATTGACAATCAACAAAATAAAAATCCTGATCACACCTATGCAGTCTATTGTATGTCCTTCTATATCGCCAATAAAGTGGATTTCTACGATTATGCAGCTGGACTGTCTCCTCAAGCAGATTTGTTACTTAAAGAAGATGTGACCAATATGGGAACCCTCGGAGAAAATTCAGATCCACTTTTAGCCCTGGCACTAAAGCACATTACCCAAGAGTCGGCAAGGTATGAGATCAAAACTCCTGTATTTCCTCTGGAAAACACAGTGGACGACCCCCAATTTATTAGGGACCATTCCATTACCACCATGGAGCCTTTACCTCTGCTCCAACTGGATTGATATTCCCGCCAGAATATTTCTTCCTCTCGTTGCATATTGGGGGATGATCACATATGCTGTGTCAAAAAGATTGTAAACGCTGAGGAAAACGTTAGCGATGGGTTTATTGATTCGATGATTCAATTGGAGGGTGAATAGTGAATAGGGATCCAGTAATGTAGTGGCATCATTAGCGATACGCTCTCCAGTGAATTGCCCCATCATATTTAAATGGGTTTGATCCGAAAGCGGTAGATCCATCACCCCGCTGATGGCATGTTTGGGTATGCCCCTCAGATCACCATTGGTAGTTTCTGTAAAAATATAGTTCAGACGACTTTTGACTTTTTTAAACAGTTCAAAATCATAAGCCAATTCTACCCCTCTGTAAACAATTTCCTTATCAGAATTAGCATACCTGCCAACGGGATAGCCCTCGTCGGGAACAGGAGGGCCAAAAATTAGTGTCGGATCTTCCTTACGATTAAAATAGACCGAAGAAAATACATTTTGCCCGGATCGAATTTCAGCACCAAATTCGATACTGATGTTATTTTCAGGCATCAAACCTTCGTTTCCGTAGAAGGGATCATACAATTGATACAAGCCGGGAGGAATAAAAGCTTTGCTGTAACTGGTCAAAATTTTCATTTGTCGATCGGAATTCAGGTCAAAAGAATAAGAGGGATTTAAACTATAAATCCAGTGACCTTTGTAGGCATTGTGGTGGTTGTATCGCATCCCCGTATTGAAATTCAAACCGGATGGATCGAGATAAACAAAGTTTACATACCCATCGGATTGGGTGGCTTCGGGACTATAATCCGCTTTCATTTTGGCTTTTTGAAACTGAAAACCCACGATGGTGTAGAAGTTGCTATTCAAAATATACTTGTTGAAAAGGTCGATATTTAAATTATCACTCTCGTAGTTCAATGGGTTGGAAGACACAAAATCTCTTTTGTTGTCTTGGTATCCAGCATTAAGGTTAAGGCTTCCGCCATTATAATTGTATTTTGTACTCAAAGCATATCGATTCGATAAGGTTGTATAACTGAAATCAGCCTGCTCGACGGGGAAACTATTGTCATAATCAGCGGATACATCATCTTGATTCCAACTTAACCTCCAGTCCAATTTGGAACCGAGCTTGCCATCAAGGCCAACATTAAAATTGACCTTATTGAAAGGATCAGCCTCCTCACCCACTACTGCGCTCATTTGATCACTGTATCTTTCGGCATAGATCAAATTGAAGCCGATACCCCTTTGGGTTCCACTGGCATGGATCAGATGATTTCCGGCAGAAAATTGATTGAGAGGGGTATTGGCAGCCTGTTCGGTTGCCCAGGTTTTTTTTCCAATAATGCATAGCGATTCTTTGGCTTTTTTGGTAGCAATATTAATCACCCCCGTTGCAGCAGAACTCCCATACAGACTACTGGCAGCGCCTTTGATGATTTCAATGGATTCAATCATTTCGATGCTGAGTGCATTGATGTCGAAATCGTTGTCAATCCTTGAGGGATCAGATACCCGCACCCCATCAATGAGAATCAAAACCTGACGATTGCGACCTCCACGAATGGAGAGGGTTGGGTTCTGTCCAGAATACATATTTTTTCCAATGACATCAATTCCAAGGTGAGAGGACAGTAATACTCCCAATCCTAAACCCGAAAATTGTTGGATTTCTTCTTGTTTGATTTTGACTACTGTCTTTCCGGATTGCGATCGTTTTAATTCAAATCTGGAATCGGAAACGACTACTTCATTAAGATAGTTTGTTGAAACAGCAATGGTATCCAAAGTAGGGTTCTGAGCAGTCATTGCGCAAAAAGAGAATAATGAGCCCAAGAGGACACTGACTGATTTCATAATTAAGAATAAAGGGACAAAACATCCTTAGAGCAACTTGATTCTTTATCCCCGAAGTATCAAATCACTATGAATGGCAGGTCTCCTGGCTTGCGTTTTTTTGAACACCTTCCCGAATAAATCAGTGGTATGAAGTTTCCAAAAAACATCCGTGGTGCGGATTTAGCTTACAGTTGCGGGTACAGCATTGGCATTTAACCAATTTCCCTTTTAATTTTGCGAAAGCAAAAACCATTTCACATTGCAAATTTAAAATATAAAGCAACTAGATTCTTTGTAATGCTTCCCTTTTTTCAATCAAAAGTGTAGGCGTTATCTAGTGGCTAAGAAATAAACAAGTCAAAAAAGTCGTTTACGACATTCCTGGAGGAAAAGTCTTACAATGAACTTTTAGGAATACAGAAGGTTTCTTTTCTGCAAGGCATAGAATGGATAAATCAACAAAACCGAATAAACCAAATCTCCAAGAATCGTATTTAAGAAAAAAGGCAAGGCCAAGGTGTAGCATTGCACCAAACCACTTAAGTTACTTGGATAATGAAGTAGCCAAACCCCAAAATTACTTACCAAAAAGAAGACCATTGAAGAAAACAGCACCGTTCCTAATCCTATCTTTTTAACGCAGCTTCCCAAGTAGGCAATCAAAACAAAAGACAAGTAAACAAAGGGTATGGTTCCGTGCAAGCCAATGATCAAGTCAGAAATAAAAAGACTGGTGATGGGGATCAAATAGGCCCACCATTGGTTGTTAAATCCCTTGCTGGAAAGTAATGCAATCGCAGCGATGGGGGTAAAATTAGGTGGGTGAGGCAAAAATCTTGATAATATCGCAAGAAATATTGCCGAGATTATAAAAACATACTTATTCATCATATCACATCAATCACACTTCAAAGATAAATAATTATCCACTATTTGGTGAGGTACATTTTTCTCCTGGCATAGAGTTCATAAAATTCATCCTCTTTTAAAGAGTCTATAAATAATATACTCTCACCTGTACTTTTCATTTCCGGTCCAAGTTGTTTGTTGACATTGGGGAACTTGTTGAAAGAAAAAACAGGTTGCTTGATGGCATAACCCTCTAATTCAGGTTTAAAATCAAAGTCAGTTACTTTATTTTCACCTAACATGACTTTAGTAGCAAAGTTAACATAAGGCTCATTGTAGGCTTTGGCAATAAAGGGAACTGTTCGGGAGGCCCTAGGATTGGCTTCGATTACATATACCTTATCATTTTTTATGGCATATTGAATGTTAATCAGACCTTTTGTTTTTAAAGCCAATGCAATTTTGTGGGTATGGTCTTTAATTTGCTGAAGAACAAATTCGCCCAGGTTAAATACCGGGAGGGTCGCATTGGAGTCCCCGGAGTGAATTCCACAGGGTTCGATATGTTCCATTATACCAATGATATAAACATTTTTTCCATCACAAATGGCATCTGCTTCTGCCTCAATGGCACCATCCAGATAGTGATCCAATAGAAGTTTGTTGTTGGGGATTTTCCTCAAGAGATCCACCACATGGGTTTCCAACTCCTCCTTATTGATGACAATTTTCATTCCCTGTCCTCCGAGAACATAGGAAGGACGCACCAAAATAGGAAAGTCCAATTCATCTGCCAAGGCCAATGCTTGATCTGCAGTTTCAGCCACTCCAAATTCAGGATAAGGAATGTTGTTATTTTTTAATAAGTTAGAAAAACTCCCCCTGTCTTCTGCGAGATCCAAAGATTCAAAACTCGTTCCAATGATCTTGATGCCATATCGATTCAATTTTTCAGCCAATTTCAATGCCGTCTGGCCTCCCAATTGGACAATAACGCCTTCAGGTTTTTCGAATTGGATAATGTCATAAATGTGTTCCCAAAAAACAGGTTCGAAATACAGTTTATCCGCTACATCAAAATCGGTGGAAACGGTTTCGGGATTACAATTGATCATTATGGTTTCGTAACCACACTCTGAAGATGCCAAAACCCCGTGAACGCAACAATAATCAAATTCTATTCCTTGTCCAATCCTATTGGGTCCTGATCCCAAAACAATGATTTTTTTACGCTCGCTGACCTTACTCTCATTTTCACTGTAAGGCTCCCCCCCTTTAATTTGCATTTTCTCCTCAAAGGTGGAATAATAGTAGGGAGTGGAGGCGGAAAACTCGGCAGCGCAAGTATCTACAAGCTTATAAACCCTTTCAATACCAAGGGTTTTCCTTTTCTTATTCACTTCACTTTCCAAACAGTCCAACATATGGGCAATTTGCCGGTCGGCAAAACCTTTTTGTTTGGCTTCAAGAAGGAGGGTTTTATCTAGGGTATCAATATTAAATTTAGAAATTTCTTTTTCTAACTCATAAAGCTCTTGATATTGTCTTAGAAACCACATATCGATTTTGGTGATTTCATGAATTCTACTCAGAGGAATTCCCATCTGAATGGCATCGTATATCACGAAAACTCGATCCCAACTGGGGTGAGTCAGTTTATAGATTACCTGATCATACTCTTGCAAACCCTTTCCGTCAGCACCGAGACCGTTTCGTTTGATTTCAAGGGATTGAGTTGCTTTATGGAGGGCTTCCTGAAAAGACCTTCCTATTCCCATTACCTCGCCTACAGACTTCATCTGCAAACCGAGCTTGCGATCAGAGCCTTCAAACTTATCGAAGTTCCATCTTGGAATTTTCACAATTACATAGTCCAAAGTCGGTTCAAAAAGAGCAGAAGTGGATTTTGTAATTTGATTTTGGAGTTCATCCAATGAATAACCTATGGCTAATTTTGTAGCCACTTTGGCAATGGGATATCCCGTAGCTTTAGAGGCCAAAGCTGAAGAACGGGAAACCCTCGGATTGATTTCAATGGCGATGATGTCCTCTTTTTCATCTGGACTTACAGCAAATTGAACATTACACCCTCCAGCAAAATCACCAATACTTCTCATCATTTTGATGGCCATATCTCGCATTCGCTGAAAGGCTGTATCGGAGAGTGTCATTGCTGGAGCTACAGTGATAGAATCTCCAGTGTGAATCCCCATAGGATCCATATTTTCTATGGTACAAATGATGACCACATTGTCGTTTTTGTCCCTGAGTAACTCTAATTCGTATTCTTTCCAACCCAACAATGCCTTATCAATCAATACCTCATGAATTGGAGAGGCTTCTAAGCCTCTTGTCAATAATTCTTCGAATTCGTCCGCACTATTGACAAAAGAGGCTCCAGTTCCTCCTAGGGTAAAGGAGGGTCTGATCACCAGTGGAAAGCCAAATTTCTGAGCAATTTCTTTTCCTTTGAGAAAGGAAGTGGCCGTTTCAGCAGGTGCAACGGGGATATCAATGGTCTTGAGTAGTTTTTTGAATCGATCCCTATCTTCAGTAATATTGATGGCCTCAATATCAACTCCAATAATCTCAACATCAAAGTCATTCCAAATGCCTTTGTCATCTGCCTCAATACATAAATTCAGTGCCGTCTGTCCCCCCATGGTGGGTAATACAGCATCTACTTTGTGGGTCTTTAGAACCTCAATGATGGATTTGGTGGTTAGCGGTTTTAAATAAACATGATCGGCCATGGAAGGGTCGGTCATGATCGTTGCAGGATTTGAATTGATCAAAATGGTTTCTATTCCGTCCTCACGAATGGATCTTAACGCCTGGGTTCCAGAATAATCAAACTCGCAGGCTTGCCCAATAATAATAGGGCCTGACCCAATAATTAAAATGCTCTTTATCTCAGGTCTTTTCGGCATAAATCATAGTTTATTAAGTAAATCAATATAAAAAAAAGGGTGTTACTCAAAAAAGAATAACACCCTTAAATATCATTTTTTATTATCATTTTTTATGGCGGGGCTCAGAGGAAACGGAAATTTTATTTCTCCCTTTAGCACGTCTGCTTGCAAGGACTTTTCTACCATTGGCAGTGGACATTCTCTCACGGAAACCGTGTTTATTTCTCCTTTTTCTTTTGGATGGTTGAAAGGTTCTTTTCATATTTTAATTAGCATTAACTTTAGGCCGGGCAAATATACAACAACTTTTTTCTAATACAAATGGATTTCAACCTATTCTTATTAACTTCGAACCCAAAACAAATCTTATGTTTCCAAAAATAATTAAACTCATTTTAGCAGTGGCTTTCCTTGGATATGGTGGCTTTCAGTTTTATGAAAACTATACGGGTAATGGTATTTTTCTCACCTTGCTCTCTGGGATGATGGTCTTCCTTTTTTTTAAAAATGAAATTATTTTCCTTGCTTTTTTAAGACTGAGAAAGCAAGATTTCAGGGGAACTGAACGATGGCTAAACAAGATCAAAAATCCGGAAAGCTCACTGGTTAGAAAGCAACAAGGCTACTATTATTATTTGCATGGTATCATTCAATCCCAAACCAACTTGACCGTAGCAGAAAAACACTTCAAAAAGGCCATTCAGTTGGGGCTCTCAATGTCCCATGATCTAGCAATGGCAAAAATGAGTTTGGCAGGTATACTGATGCAAAAAAGAAGAAAAAGAGAGGCCAATATCCTTTTGGCAGAAGCCAAGAAATTGGACAAACACGGCATGATGGGCGAGCAATTGAGAATGATGCAACAACAGATGAAAAAGATCTAATAAAATCCTTTTTCAGGAATGGCAATCTCGTAGTATTTTCTGGAGTTGTTATTGAGGTGATTTTCCAACAACCACGGGTTGTGAATTTTGAGAATCTTATAATTTATCCCCATTTTTTGAGCAAAAGAAGTGAGGTTTGAAATGGCAGTATCCAAGCCATGATATCTCACAGGAACTGCATCATACAAATCATTTTGGTCAAAAACGTACCCGTACTTGATGGGGTTTTCCATTATTTCTTTTACCGCCAAAACCCTGAAAACATATCGGCTGGTTTCTCTCCCCAGCCTCAAATCGAAATAGGTATCCACTTTTTGCTGATTTAAATTTCGCTGAATACCCGATATACCCCTATTGTATGAAGCAGCAGCAAGCGTCCAAGAACCAAACTTTTCTTTGGCTCTCTTGAGGTATTTGGCCGCCACTCTGGTGGAGAATTCGATATGATATCGCTCATCAACATTAGCATTAACCTCCAAACCGTATTCTCTACCAGTCGTTCTCATGATTTGCCAAAATCCTTTGGCACCCGCTGGAGAAATGGCATTTTCCAATCCACTTTCAATGACGGCTAGGTATTTAAGATCTGTAGGAACTCCCTCCTCTTTGAGTATCTTTTCGATGGTGGGAAAAAACTTGTTGGCACGTTTTAGCATTAACATCATATTGGATTGCCAATAGGTATTTACCAATAACTCTCTGTCCAGTGCTTCTCTTTTGTCGGGAGTATTGATTTGAATGTTTTCATTGGCAAAACTAATAGTGTCAGGCAAATGCAGTGCGTAGACTTTATAGGTGGGAGCTTCTCCATAACTTTTTAGTGCTGTTATGTTCGCAGTGGTGTATATAAATCCACTTAATAAAATTAGGATTACAAAAAACAATCCAAGACGGTTGAGTGAAGAAAAATCGACTTTCATTGTATGAATTTATTTTAAAAAATTAGAATCTACCAAATTTTCTGAGATAATTTGCGGTAAATTTTTATTGAACCAATCACTTTTTGTCAATACAATGGCGTGGTCACCTTTAATTTTAATGAATGGATTTGCGATATTTTTTACAGGGAAAATAGAGTCTTTATCCCCATGGATGTGCGTGATATTTTTGATGGGTTGATCTCTTTTCCATTTGACCAAACAATCAATGGCCCATTGAAGGTATTCTGGATCTCTTTCGGTCAAATAACGATTGTAATGTTGGAGTCTGTTTTGAATTCCATCACCAAGAACAAAGGATGCAAATGTTTCCATATTGTTGATCCACTGAACCGGAAGTAATCGATGTGCATTGGTTACTCTGGCCAACTTCATGGTGTTGGGTAATTCCAAATTGGATTTAATGCTGGAGATGATGATTATTTTTTTGGTAGGAATATGATTGGCCATCTCTTGAACCAGGACTCCTCCAAAGGAAACGCCAATTAGGATGGGGTTGATGTGATTAATTCTTTGGGTCATTCGCAGGGCATAATGTGCCAAGGTCTCCTCTTTTTGGGGGGGGATCCACGACAATTGACACACGTTGAAGTTTGAAGGAAACGAAAGAAACTCAAATATTCTTGGATTGGCTCCCATACCAGGCATAAGATATACTGATTCTTTCATTAACTTTTCTGATTATTAATTGTCAATTATTTAAAAAAATCTTAATTTTGCCTCCCCCTCTTCAACTAACAAACCGATTTTTTGTTATCTATACAGTAAACCAAATTTAGTAACAATCTAATGTACACAGTTGAACTACAAAATAATGAATTCCTAAGACAATTTGAAACCTCTTTTAACGGCTCTTTGGCTAGAATTGAATACGCTGAGCAAGAAAGAAAAATTTTCCTAACCAAAATTGTTATCCCTGGAGATGATGATGATATTGAGTTTGAGGAGAGTTTCATCAAAAGTGTTTTAGAGTTCATTTCAGAAAAAAACTTAAGAGTAGTACCCACATCACCAAAAATTGCTGGATTTGTAAGACGAAACAAGTCATATAAATCCTTACTTCCCGTGGGCATTAAACTTTAATTTTTTTATTTACCACCCTTACAAAGCCTTCTTGATCTATTTTTTCAAGCTGGACTTCCTGTAGTGAATTCTTCAAATAAGGGTTCCACGGTGTGCGAACTTTTACGTAGTTTTCAGTGTATCCAGTGATATAGCCTTTTTTATTTTCGTTTTCAAAAAGAACATTCGCTTTTTTTCCAATTTGATTTTCATAAAAAGCCCTTCTTTTTTTTGCCGATAATCCCCTTAACATTTTACTTCTTTTATGCCTTACATTTTTTGGGACTGCACCCTCTAATCGTATGGCTTCAGTATTGGGTCTTTCTGAGTAGGAAAAAACATGAAGGTAGGAAATATCCAATTGCGCCAGAAAGTTGTAGGTCTCCAAAAAGGCTTGGTCGGTCTCCCCTGGAAAGCCAACGATCACATCACCGCCAATACATGCATTGGGCATCACACTTTTAATGTGCTTGACCCGATCAATGTACAAATCACTCAAATACCTTCTTTTCATTTTTTTCAAAATATCATCATTACCACTTTGCAAAGGGAGGTGAAAATGAGGAACAAAAGTCCTGCTTTGGGAAACAAAATCAATGATGCTATCAGTCAACAAATTGGGTTCAATAGAGGAAATTCTAATTCGTTTTAAATCCTCTATTTCGTCGAGAGCAGCAATGAGATCCAAAAAAGTATGCTGGTGTTTTTTATTTCCAAATTCCCCTTTGCCATAGTCTCCTATGTTGACTCCCGTCAAAACAATTTCTTTGATCCCCCTTTGGGTTATTTCTAATGCCTGTTCGATGATGTTTTCCAACGAATCACTCCTAGAAATACCCCTAGCAGCAGGAATGGTACAATAGGTACATTTGTAATCACACCCATCTTGAACCTTGAGAAAAGCACGTGTACGATCATCAAGTGAATAGGAACTTTCATAAAAATTGGCTTCGGAAATTTCGCAGGAGTGGATAGCTCCCAAGTTTTTTTTGGTCAAATCGCCCAGATAATCGATCAGCTTGAACTTTTCAGTGGCTCCCAAAACCAAATCTACCCCATCGATGGCAGCCAGTGCTTTGGGCTGCAACTGAGCATAACATCCAATAGCTGCAACAAAAGCATTCGGATTTTGAAGGAGTACTTTTCTGACCAAGCCTTTGAATTTTTTATCAGCATTCTCGGTAACAGAACAGGTATTGATCACATAAACTTCAGCTGGTGAATCAAAGGACACCTGCTCATAATTTACAGGGTCAAAATCCCTTGATATGGTCGCAGTCTCTGAAAAGTTTAACTTACAGCCAAGGGTATGAAAAGCCACCCTCGGCTTTGAAAGTTTTGTTGTCATTTCCTCAGTAACACCCAGCATTATTTTGAACTAAAAAGTTGTATTTTGCTGCAAATATACAATCTTTAGCCTTGCCTGAAAATCATCATATTAGCATCTCAAAGGTCAGTTGTATTCAACTGTTTTTTTACGTCTTTATTTGTGCTTGCAGTAATCCTGCCAAGGAGGACCATTCCCATTTGGTTTTTAGATACAATGAATATGCAAACATCACCTCATTGGATCCAGCTTTCTCTTTGAACCTTGCCAACATATGGCCAGCGGCGCAATTATACAATGGTTTGGTGCAACTGAATGATCAGTTGGAGGTCGTTCCCGACCTTGCAAAAACATGGTCCATATCCCCGGATGGACTCGTTTATACATTTGATCTTCGTGAAGATGTGTACTTTCATAAACATGCCCTTTTTGGGGATCAAAAAACCCGGAAAGTCACAGCCTCAGATTTTGAGTACAGCTTAATGCGATTGTCCGATCCCCATTTGGCTTCTCCAGGAAGTTGGGTGATGCAAAATGTAGAAAAAATTGAATCCATTGAGGACCTGCGGCTCAGCATCACTCTTAAAAAACCTTTTCCTGCGTTTTTGGGTCTCTTGAGCATGCGTTATTGCTCTGTACTCCCACGGGAAATCGTAGAGGAACTGGGTGAGGATTTTCGAAAAAATCCAATCGGCACTGGTCCTTTTGTATTCAAAAAATGGGAGGAAGATGTCAAATTGGTTTTAAGGAAAAACACTCTCTATTTTGAAAAAGACGAGGCAGGTAATGCCTTGCCCTATTTGGAGGCCATTGCCATAAGCTTTGTGCCTGACAAACAGAGTGAATTTATGCTTTTTTTGCAAGGTAAAATCGATCTGCTGAATTCTTTAGACAATTCATATAAGGATGAACTATTGACGCAAGATGGGCAACTACAAGAAAAATACAGGGAAAAAATCATCCTCCAAAAAGGACCTTATCTCAACACGGAATATCTCGGTTTCTATATGGATAGCCCCTCACCCGTCATCCAATCCCCATTGATTCGGGAGGCCATAAATATCGGCTTTGATCGGAAGAAAATGATGATTTATCTCCGAAACAATATCGGTTTTGAGGGAAATAGCGGTTTTATTCCCCGGGGGTTGGCTGGCCACTCTATGCAGGAAATGACAAGTTATCAGCCGGAACGCGCCCAGCAATTGGTGGAGCGCTTCAAAAAGCAAACTGACTTGGCTGTTGAAATCCGTTTGGCAACAGATGCCAATTATGTTGACCTCTGTGAGTACATTCAGCGGGAATTGCAGAAAATAGGCATTTCGATCAAAGTGGAGGTGATGCCTCCGGCTACCCTAAAACAAGCCCGTTCTCAAGGAAAATTGGAAATGTTTCGCTCCAATTGGATCGCAGACTATCCAGATGCCGAAAACTACCTTTCTTTGTTTTATTCTAAAAACTTCAGTCCAATGGGACCCAATTATACCCATCATCAAAACCCACTTTTTGATGCCTATTACGAAAAGAGTTTTAAAATCAACGATGCAGCAGCGCGAGCTAAAGTTTATCAGAAGATGGATTCAATTGCAATGAGTTCCCAGCCCTTGATTCCCCTGTTTTATGACCAAGTGGTGCGTTTTAAACAAAAAGGAGTGCAAGGTTTAACGATCAACCCAGTAAACGTACTCCTGCTTAAAAAAGTAAAAAAAGAAAAAAACCGCTAAAAAGCGTCTTGTGATGATAATACAATTGCCTTATTTCTTGAACTTGGCGTATTTATTTTTGAATTTGTCAATCCTACCAGCGGTATCAACCAATTTGGATTTCCCAGTATAGTATGGATGAGAAGTTCTGGATATCTCCAATTTCACAAGAGGATATTCAACGCCATCGTGTTCGATGGTCTCTTTAGTATTCGCTGTTGATTTGGTAATAAATATGTCATCGTTGGACATGTCCTTGAAAGCTACAAGCCTATAATTTTCAGGGTGAATACCAGTTTTCATAATTGTTTTAACATTAGAGAGCGCAAATTTAATGTTTTTGGATAAATTTACAAGCTTTAACAAGCTAAAAACAATTATTTCCCAATATTAAAACACTTACTTATGAAAGATCAAAAAAATTCCGCCGCTGCTATCGCAAAAAAATACGGATTGATGCTGGGTGCCTTCAATATCGTAGTTGGGCTGATGCTTTTCTATTTGGATATGCATTATCAAAACAATTCAACCGTAGGGTTCATTAATTTGGCTATAATTATCGTATTGATCATGCTGGGTATCAAAGAATTTAAAAAATTCAATGGTGGATTCATCAAATTATCGGAAGCCTTGAAAACAGGATTAGGAATTGCGCTAATCTCTGGGATTCTCAGCACCATCTATACCCTGATCATGATGAATTATATCGATCCTGATTTTTTGGAAAAATCACTGGCATTTCAAAAACAAACCATGTTAATGGAAAATCCAGAAATGTCTGTCAGTTCGGTGGATAAGATGATAGATATGCAGAGAGAATTTTCCAGTCCCTTAACTACCTCCGCATTCATATTGATTCTAAACCTATTTCTTGGTTTCATCGTATCTCTTGTAGGAGGCCTAATCATAAGAAAATCACAACCGGAATAGGACAAATTTCCTATTTTTGTGGGTGAAAGCAATATCTATGGACATTTCCATTGTCATCCCTTTGCTCAACGAAAGTGAATCGTTGGCACCCCTCCACGATTGGATTTACAAATCGCTGAACAAGGAAGAATACCGTTTTGAAATTCTCTTCGTAGACGATGGAAGCACGGACGACTCATGGAATATTATTGAATCACTGGCCCACCAATACCCAAACACCCATGGCATTCGGTTTTCCAAAAACTTTGGTAAATCCCAAGCATTACACGCTGGATTCAAGGCGGTAAGTGGAGATTATGTGGTGACCATGGATGCTGACCTTCAGGATTCTCCTGAGGAAATTCTGCCCATGATTACGCAACTCAAAGCCAAAAATTTGGATCTGATCTCTGGATGGAAAAAAAAACGTTATGACTCCATTCTTCTAAAAAACTTACCTTCCAAACTTTTCAATTGGGCGGCGAGAAGGGTTTCTGGCATTCGACTTCACGATTTTAATTGTGGACTAAAAGTATACCAAAAAGAGGTGATCAAAAATATTGAAGTATACGGGGAAATGCACCGTTATATTCCAGTGATCGCTGCCCATGAAGGTTTTGATCAAATCGGTGAAAAGACCGTTCAGCATCAAGCGAGGCAGCACGGTAAAACCAAGTTTGGTGCCGACCGTTTTCTCAATGGTTTTCTGGATTTGGTGACCCTTTGGTTTATCAATGGATTTGGAAAAAGACCGATGCACTTTTTTGGATTTTGGGGAACTTTGATGCTCTTGGTAGGTTTTGGTTTTACAGTATATCTCGGTCTTGATAAATTATACTTCAATACCCAAAGCAGATTGATCACCCAAAGACCTGAATTTTACATCGCATTGACCACAATGATCTTGGGAGCTCAAGCTTTTATTGCAGGTTTTTTGGGTGAAATTTTGATTCGCCACAACAATAACATTAAGAGATATAATATCACCCAAACCACCTATGAAAAAGGCACTTGAAGAAAAAATTGAGATCTGGTCAAAGCCACCTTTTGATGAAGCATCCATCTTGGCCTTGAATGAACTTAAAAAGTATCCCTATCAATTGGAAGACGCTTTTTACCAAGATTTGGCTTTCGGAACTGGTGGTATGCGAGGTGTCATGGGTGTTGGAACCAATAGAATCAATGCCTATACTTTGGGAAAAAGCACCCAGGGTTTGGCGGATTACATGAAAAAGGTTTTTGAGGAGGAACAACTCAAAGTGGTTATCGCCTACGATTGCCGAAACAACAGTAAAAGTTTAGCTTTAAAGGTGGCCGAGGTGTTTTCTGCCAACGATGTTCACGTTTTCTACTTTTCGGATTTAAGAACCACTCCTGCACTTTCTTTTGCTGTAAAATACCTACAAGCCCATTGTGGGATTGTTTTAACGGCCTCTCACAATCCTCCAGAGTACAATGGATATAAAGTCTATTGGAAAGATGGTGGCCAAATTGTTCCACCACAGGACAAAGAGATCATTGAGCAAATTAACCAAACGCAATTTTCAGATATTAAATTCGACGCTAAAAAGGACTTAATCCAATGGATTGACCAAGAGGTTGACCAAGCCTTCTTTGATCAATCTATATCGTTGGGGCGATTTGAATTGGAAGGACGAGATCAGTTAAAGGTCGTTTTTACGGCACTGCACGGAACTTCAATAACGGCCGTACCCCAAGTCCTAAAGCAAGCCGGCTATACTGATGTTCACTTGGTAGAAGCTCAATCTACCCCCAACGGTAATTTTCCTACTGTAAAATCTCCCAATCCCGAAGAAGCTGAAGCATTAAAAATGGCATTGGAACTGGCGCAGTCCATAGGTGCCGATCTATTGATCGGTACAGATCCAGACTGTGATCGTCTGGGAATTGCAGTTAGGGATAACAATAACGAATTCAAGCTGCTTAATGGAAATCAAACCATGGTGGTAATGACTTATTTCCTTCTAGAGCAATGGAAAAAAAGTGAGCGGCTAAACGGCAATCAATTCGTGGCCACAACCATCGTCTCAACTCCCATGGTGCGGAAAATGGCTGAGGCCTACGGTGTTCAATATAAGGAAACCTTGACCGGTTTTAAATGGATTGGAGATTTGATAAAAAAATTTAGCGAACTTGAATTCATCGGTGGAGGGGAAGAAAGCTTTGGATACCTCGTGGGGGATGCCATTCGAGATAAGGATGCCGTTACCGCTACCCTATTGGCCTGTGAAATTGCAACTTTTGCAAAAAATAATCAGCAAAGTTTTTATGAAATTTTAGAAGCGTGTTATCGCAAATTCGGCGCTTACAAAGAAAGACTCATTTCGTTTACAGAAAAAGGAAAAGCGGGCGCCCGCAAGATCCATTTCATGATGGAAGGATACAGAAACAAGCCACCTAAAGAAATTGCCGGCATAAAGGTTCATGCATGTGAAGATTACCTCAAAAGCAAAACCATTTATCCCAGAGAGGGGCGATCTGAAATGCTTGAATTACCAAAAGCAGATGTACTGATCTATGTTTTGGAAGATCACTCCCGAATTGCGATTCGCCCCAGCGGAACCGAACCAAAGATTAAATTTTATTTTAGCGTAAACGGTGTACTTGATTCGGATAACCAATGGAGCCGCTTGGAAGTCGAATTGGAACAAAAGATCGATTTACTCATCAAAGGAATAGGACTGTAAATGAATTATTTTTTTAAAATACTTCGATTTGGATTGCCTTACAAGCGTTATGCTTTTTTGAACATATTTTTTAATATCCTCTATGCTTTATTCAGCGCCTTGGCCTATGTGGCGATGATTCCCATGATGCAAATTCTTTTTGGCACCACCGAAAGAACCACGCAAAGACCTACCTATCAGGGTGTTGGAGAGCTCAAATTGTTTTTACAGGAATTTTTTAATTATAAGATCACCGAGTATTTGGGGCATGATAGCGGAAAAGCGTTGATTTTTGTGATAGCTACCATCCTCGGGCTGTTTTTTTTAAAAAATATTTTCAACTATCTGGCAATGTATTTCATCACTTTTCTTAGAAATGGTGTTTTGATGGATTTGAGAAATGCCTTGTATCGCAAAACGACCACTCTTCCGCTGGACTTTTTTTCGGAAAAGAAAAAAGGCGACTTGATGGCGAGAATTTCATCAGACGTGCTGGAACTTCAACATTCATTTTTATCAATTCTCGAACTCATTGTCAGGGATCCTTTGACCATCATTTTTTCACTGATCATCATGTTTAGTTTTAGTGTAAAACTCACCCTTTTTGTGTTGATTTTTATACCACTTTCTGGCTGGATGATTTCTCAAATCGGTAAATCGCTTAAGCGGAAATCAGATAGCGTTCAGAGAGAACAAGGTGAGTTCCTGTCCCTATTGGAAGAAACTTTAAGTGGCATAAAAATCATTAAGGCATTCAATGGACAAAAAATATTTATTGAAAAATTTACGGATTCTACCCGACGTTTTTTTGATTTCTCCAACAAGCTGTTGAATCGTCAAAACCTCGCTTCCCCAGTGAGTGAATTTTTGGGAATCCTGGTAATCGGTGCCTTATTGTGGTATGGTGGAAAAATGGTATTGATTGATCAGAACCTTGACGGTGCAGTTTTTTTATCCTATCTGGGCTTGGCCTATAACATTTTGACCCCAGCAAAGGGAATTAGTAAAGCTTTTTACAATATCAAAAAAGGGGATGCGGCTGCCCAGCGTGTGCTCGAGATTTTAGAAGCCCAGGACGATATGGAAGATGCTCCCGATGCCATTGAATTAAAATCTTTGCAAAATGAAATCCGATTTGAAAACATCACTTTTTCATACGATCAACATCCTGTACTTGAAAATTTTTCTCTGAAGATCCCAAAGGGAAAAACCGTTGCCTTGGTCGGGCCCTCGGGGAGTGGAAAAACAACAGTGGCCAATCTGCTCAATAGATTCTATGACATCGATCAGGGACGTTTGACCTTGGATGAAACACCTATAAATATAGTTAAGAAAAAATCTTTGTACCAGCTGACGGGTATGGTCAGTCAGGACACTATCCTTTTCAATGATAGTGTTAGAAACAATATCGCACTGGGCAATCCCAAGGCCGATATTAACCGCATTAAAAAGGCGGCCGAAATCGCCAACGCCAGTGAATTTATTGAAAAATTAGAACAAGGATACGATACCTTTATTGGAGAGGGAGGAAACAAATTATCGGGTGGACAAAAACAAAGACTTTCCATCGCAAGGGCCATTTTAAAAGATCCAGATATTTTGATTTTGGACGAGGCCACTTCAGCATTGGATACCGCCTCAGAAAAACTGGTTCAGGAGGCTTTGGAAAATTTGATGAAAAACAGAACTTCACTGGTGATCGCCCACCGACTTTCGACCATTCAAAAAGCAGATTTGATCGTAGTGATGAGTCATGGAAAAATCATTGAAACTGGAACCCACAAAGAACTCATTGCAAAAAAATCCACATACCATAAGCTCGTTGAATTGCAAACGATCTAGGGTATCATTAAACTTTTTTAACAAATCACAGTCAAATAATAAAATAATCTTGGAACAGCATAATCATTTCATAGAGGCGTTGAAATCCCCCGATACCAGGGAGACGGCCTTTAAAAAATTACTTGCTGATTACAAGGAGCGACTATACTGGCACATTCGTAAGATTGTGATTGATCATGATGATGCGGATGATGCCTTACAAAATACCTTTATAAAGGTTTTTGAAAAGATCGACACCTTCAAGGGGAACAGTGGTATCTATACTTGGATGTATCGTATCGCAACCAATGAGGCGCTGAACTTGTTGGGGAAAAAATCAAAACAATTGGGGGTCTCCAATGAAGAATGGATCGAGAAACAAACGGAAAAGTTGGAGTCGGATGTTTATTTTGAAGGAGATGTTATCGAGCTCAAATTACAAAGGGCCATTGCCACACTACCCGAAAAACAGCGACTGGTTTTCAACATGAGATATTTTGAAGAAATGAAATACGAAAAAATGGCTGAAATTTTGGAAACCTCCGTTGGAGGACTAAAAGCATCGTACCATCATGCCGTAAGTAAAATTAAAAGCAGGATCAATGAATAAGAACCAAAACAAGTCGTCATTTAGAGTGCCAGAGGGCTATTTCGATCAATTCGAAGATGAACTGTTCGGAAAAATAAAAGCAAAAAAACCTGTGAATGGTTTTACAGCACCAGCGCACTATTTTGAAACCTTAGACCATCGAATTTTAAACCGATTAAAAGAGGCACAACCCGAGCGCATTTCTATTGTCCGACATTTGTGGAAAGCCATTGCAGTGGCGGCGGTCTTTGCCTTCTTTTTTCTAAATGAAAATACCAGCGAACCCAACCTCGAGATGGTAGATTTCTTTTTGGATGATTATTTGACCCTCAACAATACCTATGAAATTGCAGAGCAATCTGATTATTATTTTGAAACTGCAAATTTTATTGAAAACTTTGCCTCCATTTCCATAGAGGATGCCATGGAATTGAGATTATACGGGGAAACCCCTACCAATTTAAACTTGTTTGAAGATGAATAGAATATTAATGATTGTGATGGTGCTGAGTCTTAGCACTGCCTATGGACAAGAAAAGATGAGCTTTGAAAGACTCAAAGCACTTAAAATGAGTTATATCACCGAAAAAATAGGATTGACCGAACAAGAAGAAAGTGTTTTTTGGGAAATCTATGATTCCTATGAAAAAAGGATTTTTACTGATTGTAGAAAAAAAATCAAAAACTTGAGGAAAAGCTTTATGAAATCTATAGACAGTATCACCAACACAGAAGCTTTCCAGGTGATTCAATCGATCAATAAACTAGAACATCTGGCCCTAAAACTTGAGGAGGAGCGAGACAAAGAGCTCTTAGAGAAGTTTCCAGCACAAAAAATCTTAAAAATGCATCGGGCTGAATACCATTTTAACCGGGAAATGGTATACAAAATGAAATCGATTAAAGGAAATTCCTCGGAAAAATAAGTCATTCTCCTTTCTTTACTTGGTATGAAACTACATCGGAACCTTGCATTGGGTATCCTATCTGGATTGGAGCGGACGCTAGTCGAAGCTTACCCAGCATCAGATACCTTAAAGCAACTGCTCAAAAGCAATCCTGGCTGGGGTTCAAGAGATCGGCGCATTATCGCTCAGATTTTTTATGATATCGTCCGTCAAAAAAGATTTTTTCATGCCCTAAGTGGATCGGAAAACACTTCCCTTAACTTATGGAAAATGATTGGTTATTGGATGATAATTAATGATTTTACGCTACCCGATTGGGAGGAATTCAAAAACCTTCAATCGGACGAAATTAGACAGAAGGCAGTTGTACTTCTTGGAGAGAGAAAATACAAATATTCCATTCCCGACTGGTTGGATGCCATGGGGTTGGAAGCCTTTGGAACAAGCACCTGGGAAAAGGAAATAGCGGCACTGAATACCCCTGCTGAGCTGGTTGTTCGGGTGAATACCCAAAAGATCGGGGTGGAAAAACTCAAAGATTTATTGAAAAACAAATACGATATCACCACCCGTGAATTGGCGGATTATCCCCAGGCATTGGTTTTTGAAAAAAATCAATCCCTCCAGCTCATCAAAGAATATCGGGAGGGTTTTTTTGAAGTTCAGGATGCGAATTCGCAAATGATCGCTCCATGGCTGAACGCCTCAGCGGGGAAGTACTACATTGATGCTTGTGCCGGAGCGGGGGGCAAAAGCTTGCATTTGGCAAACCTGACCAAAGATGCTGCCCGGATTGCAGCTCTGGATGTTTATCCAGTCAAACTTGACGCGTTGAGGAGACGGTGCTACCGCAATGATGTTCAATCGGTTCAAACGATTTTGGTGGAAAAAAAAGAAGACCTGAGTGCTGTCAGGGGCAATGCAGACGGTGTTTTGATCGATGCCCCCTGCAGCGGGCTGGGGGTGCTCAAAAGAAATCCAGATGCCAAATGGAACATGAATCCTAAACGTATAGATGAAATCATAGAAACCCAAAAAAAAATCCTACAAACCTATGCCCCTTTCATAAAAAAAGGGGGGATATTGGTTTACGCCACTTGTTCTATCTTCCCGCAGGAAAATCAGCATCAGATCATTGATTTTTTGGAAACCGAAACAGGTCGCTTTTTTGAATTGGAAAAAGAACAGACCTATTTTTCGCACCAAACCGGTTTTGATGGATTTTATTGTGCGCGATTGCTTCGTAAAATGTGAATAAATTGCTGAAAAGTTATTGATTTTAGAAGTGGATTGATGCAATCCAAAATCCCTAAAAAATTTATTTTTGGATTATCAAAAACCAATGGATGATCTATTTTTTTGGAAACCCCACCTCCCGTATTTATGCCGTTCAAAGCTCAACAAAATTAGACCCAACTACCCAAAAAAAAATGACCTGGCTCTTTGGTGAGCAGTCCTTGGTGAGTGAAAAAAAGATCGAAGGTACTTTTCTGGGGCCCCGTGCCAATATGATTACCCCTTGGAGCACCAATGCAGTTGAAATCACCCAAAACATGGATATTGTAGGGATTGAAAGAATAGAGTTGTTCGATAAGATTGATCCTGAACCCGTTTTTGACCCCATGCTGTATGAAGTCTATCCCCATCTGGATCAAGCTATTTTTGATATTGACATCACTCCTGAGTCCATAAGAAATATAACAGATATTCGTTCCTACAATCAAACTGAAGGGCTTGCTTTGAGCGAGGATGAAATGGCTTATTTGGAGGGATTGTCAGAAAAATTGGGACGTTCATTGACCGATTCAGAGGTTTTTGGTTTCTCTCAAGTCAATTCAGAGCACTGTCGCCATAAAATTTTTAATGGGCGTTTTGTGATCGATGGTGAAGAACAAAAGGAGAGTTTGTTTGAGATGATCAAAAAAACATCCAAAACCAATCCCAATACTATCGTATCGGCCTACAAAGACAATGTTGCTTTTATAAGCGGTCCTGAGATAGAGCAGTTTGCTCCGAAAGATGGAGCTGCGCCCAGTGTGTACGAAACCCATGCCATCCAAAGTGTTATATCGCTTAAAGCAGAAACCCACAATTTTCCTACTACGGTGGAACCTTTTAACGGAGCAGCTACTGGCTCTGGCGGAGAAATCCGGGATCGACTTGCGGGAGGACAGGGTTCATTGCCTTTGGCAGGAACAGCCGTTTACATGACCCCCTACTCTAGGGTAACTGAAGATCGCCAATGGGAAACTGCATTCCCCGCACGAAAATGGTTGTATCAAACCCCTATTGATCTGTTGATCAAGGCATCGAATGGTGCCTCAGATTTTGGGAATAAGTTTGGACAACCTCTGATTTCGGGTTCTGTTTTGACCTTCGAACACCAAGAGAAAGATCAAAGATTGGGCTTCGACAAAGTGATCATGATGGCTGGAGGAGTGGGCTATGGCGTATTGGATCAGGCCCAGAAAAAAGCCCCCTCAAAAGGAGATATCATCGTTATTTTAGGCGGGGACAATTACAGAATCGGTATGGGTGGCGCTGCGGTTTCCTCTGCTAATACGGGTGCATTTGGTAATGAAATTGAACTCAATGCAGTACAAAGATCCAACCCTGAAATGCAAAAAAGAGTGGCCAATGCGATCAGGGCTTTGGTGGAAAGTAGTAAAAATCCCATCATATCCATTCATGATCACGGAGCTGGTGGTCATTTAAATTGTCTCTCAGAATTGGTGGAAGAAACGGGAGGTATTATTCACATCAATCAACTTCCATTGGGAGACCCTACCCTTTCCGCCAAAGAGATTATTGGAAACGAATCCCAAGAGCGCATGGGTTTAGTCCTTTCAAAAAGTGATGCCAAATTGCTACAAACCATAGCCGATCGTGAACGCGCTCCTTTTTATATCGTAGGAGAGGTGACAGGCGACCATCATTTTTCTTTTGTCAACGAGGAAAAAAACGAGAAACCCATTGACCTCGCCCTGAGTTCCCTTTTTGGTGATGCTCCCAAAACGACGCTTTTGGATCAAAAGACTACAATAGCATTTGAGAACAGTGATTACCATTTTTCGGATTTTGAATCCTACCTCAGTGATGTGCTTCGACTGGAGGCGGTGGCTTGTAAAGATTGGCTCACCAATAAGGTGGATCGTTGTGTGACGGGTCGGGTGGCCCAACAACAAACGGTGGGTGCATTGCAACTTCCACTGAGTAACTGCGGAGTTATGGCGTTGGATTACAAAGGACAGCAAGGGGTGGCAACGGCCATTGGTCATGCACCGGTCATCGGTCTGATTGACCCTGCCAAGGGAAGTGTGAATGCCATTGCAGAAGCACTGACCAATATCATTTGGGCACCCATGGCAGAAGGTATCCAATCGATCAGCCTCTCTGCTAACTGGATGTGGCCTTGTAACAATCCCGGAGAAAATGATCGACTTTATCGTGCAGTAAAAGCCTGCTCGGATTTTGCCATTGACTTGGGGATCAATATCCCCACAGGTAAAGATTCCTTATCCATGAAACAAAAATATCCCGAAGGGGATGTTTTGGCCCCCGGTACAGTAATCATATCTTCTGCAGGACAATGTAGCGATATAAAAAAGGTGGTGACCCCGGTCGCCATTCCACAACAGGGAGCACTATACTACATCAATCTGTCCTCCCAAAAACATGTTTTGGGCGGTTCCTCTTTGGGTCAGGTGCTCAATGCGATTGGTACTGAGGCTCCTGGCATTGAGGATGTTGCGCTTTTTAAAAACACCTTTGACGGGGTACAAAATTTAATTTCGAAAGGGAAGATTATTTCTGGTCACGATATCTCCTCAGGAGGCTTGGTAACCACCTTGTTGGAAATGTGTTTTCCTTCCCCCCGTGTAGGAATGGAAATTGATTTGAGTCCATTGAATGAAAAGGACAGCACGGCCTTGCTGTTTGCAGAAAATTCGGGGTTGGTATTGCAAAGTGAGGTGGACCTCCATGCCCACTTTAAATCCATAGGCATAGTTTGTACCCAGATCGGCCTAGTGAATGACTCGGGGGTATTGTTGATCCAAAACCAAGAGGACGAAGTGAAACTGGATGTATCGATATACAGGGATTTGTGGTATTCCACCTCTGCCGATCTGGATGCCAATCAAAATCAATGTGCCCATGATCGCTTTGAAAATTATAAGACAACTCCGCTCGAATTCAGTTTTCCATCTTCTTTTGATGGGGCTTTAGCCCCCCAGCCCAGCTCCAAGATCAAAGCAGCCATCATAAGAGAAAAGGGAAGTAATTCGGAAAGAGAAATGGCTTATGCCATGCATGCTGTAGGATTTGAAGTGTATGATATACACATGACGGATTTAATTAGCGGCAGAAAGACTTTGGAGGAATTTCAATTCATTGCCGCAGTAGGCGGTTTTTCAAATTCTGATGTATTGGGATCAGCAAAAGGATGGGCGGGTGCATTTCTCTACAATCCCAAAGCTAAAAAAAGTTTGGACGATTTTTTTGCTCGAAAGGACACGCTCTCATTAGGGGTATGCAATGGATGCCAATTGTTTGTGGAATTGGGCTTGATCACGCCCAAGCACCTTCAAATGCCCAAGATGCTGCATAATGATTCAGGGAAGTTTGAATGTCAATTTACAGCAGTGACAATAGGCGCCTCCTCTAGTATTATGATGCAGGGATTGGAGGGAAGTACCCTTGGTATATGGGCAGCACATGGAGAGGGTAAGTTTCACTTGCCCAACGAAGCGTCCCAATACCAAATTCCGGCAAAATACCATTACGACCGCTACCCTGCCAACCCCAACGGATCAGATTTTAATGCGGCCATGCTTTGCAGTGATGATGGAAGGCACTTGGTGATGATGCCCCATTTGGAGCGCTCTACTTTTCCATGGAATTGGGCTCATTATCCACAGGGTCGGAAGGATGATTTTTCTCCGTGGATCAGGGCTTTTGAAAACGCAAGGAACTGGCTTACTGAAAAGTAAAGCTAATTCGTTGATCATTTTTTACTATTTTAGGCGGTGAAATATGAAGCCAAGTAGGATTTTTGATATACTGAAGATTCAGTTAGAAAACACTCCCATCGAAAACTGTCTTAATGACAAAAAGTCCGGGGTATGGAAATCGGTTTCCACAGGTCAATTTTTTGAGTCAGCCCAACTAGTCGCTGCTGCACTCATCGAAATGGGCGTGAAGCCACAAGATAAAATTGCTATGATCTCTACCAACAATCGCTCTGAATGGTCGATTATGGATATGGCGATCTTGCAAGTGGGTGCGGTATCGGTTCCGCTTTATCCCAATATCAGCGCCAAGGATTATGAATACATCCTCAATCATTCCGAGAGCCAGTATTGTTTTGTTTCTGATCAGGCACTCTATGAGAAAGTTTTTTCGATTAGAAATGAAGTGAAAGGCTTGAAAGGCATTTATTCTTTTGATGAGATTGAGGGGTGTAAAAACTGGTCTGAGTTGTTGGAGTTGGGGAAAAAAATAGAAAACAAAGACCTTTTAAATGATACCCAATCCAAAGTCCAACCCAATGACCTCGCCACCATCATCTACACCTCTGGCACCACAGGTGTTCCTAAAGGGGTGATGCTCAGTCATGACAATATTGTGTCCAATGTAATTTCAGCCACACAAATGTTTCCTTTTGATGGTAGTGGTGATCAGACTGCATTGAGCTTTCTTCCGCTTTGTCATATTTTTGAAAGGACTTTTATTTATGGCTATTTGTATAACAACATTAAGATTTATTACGCTGAATCCTTAGAGACGATCAGTGATAATCTCAAAGAGGTGCGGCCGAATTTTATGACGGCTGTACCGAGACTCTTGGAAAAAGTTTATGATAAAATTTACAGCAAAGGGAATGATCTAAAGGGATTAAAAAAATCACTTTTCTATTGGGCAATTGCACTCGCTCATCGCTTTGAACCCAATGGAGGACAGTCAATTTCTTTCCAGGTCAAACACTTTTTGGCCAAGAAATTGGTGCTTTCTAAGTTCAAAGAGGCCTTGGGAGGCAATCTGGAGATCATTTGTTCGGGAAGTGCCGCCTTGCAACCAAGATTGGTAAGGATTTTTGGCGCTGCAGGAATGACCATTGCAGAGGCCTATGGCTTGACGGAAACCTCTCCGGCAATTTCTGTGAATGACCTTAGAAACAAGGGATTGAAAGTAGGTACGGTGGGAAAGATCATCAAGGGAATAGAAGTAAAAATCGCTGAAGATGGTGAAATATGGTGTAAAGGGCCCAATGTGATGAAAGGTTACTACAAAGATCCCGAACAAACACAACTGGTGATGGAAGGTGATTTTTTTAAAACGGGAGATATTGGTGTGTTGGATGAAGAAGGTTTTTTGAAAATAACCGATCGCAAAAAACAAATGTTCAAAACCTCCGGAGGAAAATATATTGCGCCCCAGGTTATTGAGGGCCAACTCAAGCAGTCGTTGCTCATCGAACAGATTATGGTGGTAGGCGAAGGTAAAAATTTTGCTTCGGCACTGATTCAACCCAATTTTGAACAGTCCAAATTATTGTTGGAGGAACAGGGAGTGGATTTTGACGACAATCCCATTG
>Ga0255765_1000548_pt1 | contig 50305 bp, 34 predicted proteins | sample 041ome_8_FD_179965 | JGI IMG/M metagenome (GOLD analysis project Ga0255765, IMG submission 179965) | Coastal salt marsh microbial communities from the Groves Creek Marsh, Skidaway Island, Georgia - 041407BS metaG (version 2) | ecosystem: Environmental > Aquatic > Marine > Intertidal zone > Salt...
TTTGCTGAGATATTTCTCGTTGCCTCAGTGCCCTCTTCAAGTTTTGAAGCTCTCCGTCTTGTTTTCGGAAACGATCTTCCTGCGCTCGCGCGCGAACTTCCTGCTCGTCCAATCGATCGCGCAACGCGTTCACGACATCCGCGAGCTTCGTTTCGACATCTTTATCTTCTCTTTTGCGCTTCGAAAAGTCGATGTTCGCCATGCTTCTTCGCGTCGTTATTATACGCGCGCTTCGTAGTATTTTTTATTTTTTGAGGAAAGAACAAATCCAATCGAAAAGTGTCGAAATTTTGCTAAACCCTAAATTTGTTTAACCATAAAGAGAAGAGAGAGGAAGAGATATCCTCCGCGAAAGAAACGACGACTCCGAACGCTTTGATGAGCAGATCGCGCTCCTTTTTATCATCTTCTCCTCGCTGGCTTTTCCAGCATTTCTTCGTCCTGATAGCGATAGCAGTAGCACTCGCCGCACCGGCGTTGTTCACATCTTTTTTCAGCGATGCTCAAAAATTCGGCAACGTCCCAACCTCCAATCCAAAACCAATCAAAGTCCTCGGATACCTCCCCGAATGGAGGCTCTCGACGAACGACACCGCCGAAGCGACGTCGGTAGTGCACGGCTTGTGCGCTCGGTTAAACGCGCTGATACTTTTTTCCATCGAGGTGGACGAAAAGGGCGAGTTGGATAAACTGGACCGCATTCCTTCGGAAGAGGTGTTGGAGCAACTGAAAGAGGCGAAGAAAAGATACGGGTGCGAAGTGTACGTGACCATCGGCGGGTCGTCGCGGACGAACGGTTTTGGTTTTGCGACCTCGACAAAGAAAATGCGAGCGAAATTCGTCAGATCGGTGTCCACTTTTTTGTACGAGATGCACGACGATATCTTTGACGGCGTCGATTTGAACTGGTCGTATCCGAACAACGAAACGGAGTGGCGAAATCTCGGCAAGTTCGCGAAAGCTTTGAAGAAGGATTTTCGAGAACACGACGAGACGAAGAAGTTGAGCATAGCTTACTATCCTAACGAATATCAGGAGCAGATTTTGGAGATGTTGGAAGTGACGGAGTTCGCGGACGGTGTGCACGCGATGGCGTACGATTTGGACGGCGCTGAAGGGCATTCGAGTTTGAAGTTTGCGACGAAGACGTTGAACTACGCGCAGGATTCGTTCACCGGAGGGAAGATTATGCGGCTCGGGGTGCCGTTTTACGGACGGTCGATACCGAAAGATTCGAGGACGCCGCCAGAATGGCGGCCGTATGGGGATTTGATGCGCGATAATAAGTACGAATTGAGCGACGAAACGAACTTGGCGAAATCGAAAGACGGCGTCGAGGTGTGGTTCAACGGCAAAGATTTGATCAGGGAAAAAGTGGAGAAGTGCCGATTGTTCGAGGACGTGTGTCAAGGGATATTCGTTTGGGAGTTAGGACAGGATGTGTCAATGAGCGATGTCATCGAAGACGATGAAGGAGCAGAGGAGGAGGAAAATAGCAGCAGCAGCAGCAGCAGCAGCAAGATTGATTTCCGAACGCGTCGGGAGATGAGTCTATTAGCGACGTTGACCCGAGCCGCGTGGGGCGACGACAAATACGACGAGATGTTAGCGAAGGAGATTCAATTCTCTCGAGAAGATGATGAAAAGAAGGAGAAGAAGAAGGAGGAGAAAGATGAGCTTTAATTTTTTATATTCTACATGTTTGTTATTATATGATACACTACTTATTACATCTTCCAATGCTTAGAGGACGCCTCGGAATACGCTTGCAAAATCTCTCTGACTTTCTTCCGGTACCGCTTCGCCTCTTCCATTCGTCGCGCAGACGTCGAATCTCCAGTCCCGTCGCCGTTGTTTTCCTTCTTGCCTAATTTCTCTTCTTCTTCTTCTAACTTTTTTTCGGTTTCATCTAATTTTCTCAAAGCGGTTTCAACGGCACGCTTTAATCCTCTATTTTCCAAGCGTCGATGGTCGTGGACGATTTCATCCGCGTCGACGTTATTTTGTGCGCCTCCCCCACCGAACGAAGAGAACAACCCTCCCGATCGCCTCCGTTGTCTCGCGCGTTCTTGTTTAGACGCTCTTTCCGCGGGCGTCAACGTCAGCGTTTCTTTCACCCCTAACAACGCTCTCAGCTCCATCGCTAATTGCTCGCCTCGCATGCCTAAAATCCTCAACGCCTCTCGCACTTCCGGATCGCCGGAAAACGTGCTCGCGCCTTTCTTGGCGTTTTCCAAATCTAACTGAACGATTTTCGGTAACCGTTTCAACTCTAAGCAACTCGCGTGCGCTTTCGTGTCTTCGTCGTCGTTCCAAACGAACGGTAAAATCGTGCTCGTCGCGTCCTCGTCGACGAATCCGTACGTGAAAAACGCTCGCTCTAAATTTTCAATGCCGTAGGAAATTTTAATCTCGTCTTCGCTCGTTAGTTTATCTTCAATTTTCGAAGGCACGCGTAATTCGACGGACTTCATATCGCTGGAAAGTTGGTAGCGCGCGTTTGGTCTCTTCGTGGAGTGATTGCAGCAGTCTATCAGCGGCACCAACGCTTCGACGATGACTCGGCCGTTATCTACGGGAATAGTCAAAGCTCTCGTCCAGAACAACGCCTTCGCCCACAAAAATTCCTCGTAAGAGAGCGGCGCGGTATCGTTGGCGCCGTTTCCTCCAAACACGCTCGACAACACTTTCAAAGGCGAGGACGACGACGGTATTATTTCTCTCAGTTTTGGTACCACGTGCATATCGAACGCGTTTTTAACCACACTTTCGTATTCTTCTCGCAATCGTTCCTTCTGCGTCTTCACCATCTCGTACAAAACCGTCCCTTTCAATCCTCTCTCGACCTCTCGCTCCGTCCAAAACACCGGCACCACATCCATCCTGCGCGGTAAGAAATCCACGTACGCTTTCCAACCGCTCTCGCTCCTCAACCGCCTCTGCGCTAAAACAAACATCTGCGTCGCTTGCCTCGTGTCGATTCTCGACGCGTCCAAGAGCTCCGTAAACGTCTCGCCCAAGTCGGCGTCGCTTGCGGCCGTGCTCGCCGATACGATGTAGGCATCCGGAACGTTCAAAACGATCGTTTCCCCGTGTTCTCTCTTCATAGTCGCGTGTTTCTCTTTCCTCGATATCGCTCCATCGCTAAAAAGTCCAAATTCCTCAGCGCACGATGAAGAAGAAGAAGACGTCAAAGGCTTCGCGTGCGCTAAAATACGTCCAGACTCGCCCACGAACGCGTGCAATTTTGCAATCCTTTCGTGCGGATTTAAAGCCAATCGATCGTCTCTCGGATCTTTCGCGATGAAATTCGACGACGAATCGTTCTCATCTTCGTTCGGTAGCGCGTAATACGCCAAGGCGGAGCACGACATCGCCGCCAGCGCGAGGAAAGAAGAAGAAGAAGATTGCTTTTGAGTTCCATTTTTGGAAACCGTTGAAGAAGAAGAAGAAGAAGAAGAAAACAACAACGCGCGACACCTAGGAAGAGTGCCGGTAGTGGTACCTTCTCTCCTCCGCAGAGAACGAAGAAGAAGAAGAGAAGAAGCTGCGCGACGAAAAGACATGTCGTCGCTTTCCGGGGGTGGGGGGGGCTCTCTCGTCAGTCGCGCGGCGTTGTGCCGGTAAAAGTCACCATAACGAGCGCCGGCAAAAACTCAAAACTCACTTAAACCCTAAACTAAACAAAAGCAAGTTTTAGGGTTTAGGGAAGATGGTGGGAGGGAAACGAGCGCCACAAAACGTAAAAGAAGATAAAGAGGGAGAATGTTTGGCGCGTCGATTTTGAGCGCATCTTCTTCCTCCTCCTCCTCTTCTTCTTCGCGTTCATGGTGTTGTTGTCGTTGGCAGCAAAAGAGGAACGCGTTGGCTTTTGTTCTGCCACCGCCAGAGCTGCCGCAGAAGAAGAAGAATGGGACGGTGATGATGCATCAGTCGAAGGGGCGGCGACTCCCTTTTCTCGTCGTCGCTAGGGGTTGGCGCGACGACAGTCCGATCGCGCCGCGAGAAGGAGCGAAGAAAACGAAGAAGAAGAAGAGCGCGAAGAACGAGAAGAAGAAGAAGAACTTTGTTGAGACGGGGAAGAAAGGTTCGGCGGCTTCGGCGTCGTTTAAAACCATCGATCTCGGGAGAGGCAAGACGGTTGAGATTTTTTGCGACGACGAAGCCGAAAACGTAGGGGATGTGGATTTTGCGGCAAGCGCGGAGGAAGGGATTTCTTTAGCGCAACTTAACGGCAACTTGTACGGCGCGGGAGACGTGATTTGGCCATCGAGCGAAGCGCTCGCGAGGTTAGTCGCGCACGTGCCGAGTTTGGTCAAAAATAAGGATTGCATCGATATCGGCGCCGGTCTCGGGTTGGTTTCGGCGGCGGCAATCATGAGTCAAGCGAAGAGGGTGTTGGCTGTGGATTACGACGCGCAAGTTTTGGAAATGACGATAAAGTCGGTGGAAAAGATGGTATCTTCGGTATCGTCGTCTGATTCTGCGAATAGTATTGATTTCAACGGAGCAGAGGTTAAACAATTAGATTGGACATGCGTTGACGGGGAATGGCCGAAACACGAGTTCGACGTGGCTCTCGCGTCGGATGTTCTTTACGACGAAAACTGCGCCCAGTGCGTCGCAAATGTCATCGATCGAGTTTTAAAGAAGAAAGCTGCAAATGGTGACGATGAAAGTAATATAACTGCGCTTTTGTGCGATCCAGCGCATAGACCGAATAGGGAAAAGTTTAGCGAGATGTGCGATAAGTTAGGTTTGGAGGCAATCGACGCCGAGTATCCAGGAGACAAAAACATGCGTTTAGTCCAAGTTCTCCGAAGATAAAAAATGTCGGACAGGTCGCTGCTCGTTCAATATAAATCCTGTGTTGTTAATTGTCGCGTGTTGCTATGTAATAATAATAAGAACGATTATAGAAATACAAACGCTAAAATGAGAACTTTTTCGTCGGCGGTTTAGGTTTCTTCTTCTCTTTCTTCGGTTTCACCACAAATCGCACGCCGTCTCTCGGTGATGCTCTCCTGCCGCACTCGAACCGTAAACGCGTGGTTTCGATCTTCTCCTTGGCTACTTTCCCGCGCATTTTTGACCACTTTTCGCTTTCTCTTCTCGTCTCGGAAACGATTTTAACGAGATTTTTCTTCAAACTATCGATGGTAACGCCAGTCGGCACGTTCTCAACCAACTCGGCGTTGAACAAAATCGGCGGCTTTTTACTCTTCTCCGAAGATTTTCGTTGAAGCAGAAGAGCGAAAGACGATGAGGATGAAGATGAGGAGGATAGCATCGCTTCTTTATCGCTTTTTTGCGCCAACTCGATTATTTTCCTCCAAAATAGCTTCTTTTCCTCGTCGGTGCACTCTGCTGTGACGGCATTAACCAACTCGCACGCGCCTGAAATATCGCCGAGTTCGGTGACAATCACGTCCAGTGCTTCCAGCACGCGTCCGTTCCTGGCCAGCGCATGCGCGTAGGCGTCTGGGATGTAACAGTACGCTTCGTTTGGATCATTTAAATTTCCAGAGAAGAATTTTTTCGTCGCGGCGTCAAAAATGTCTTGCTTCTCTCTTCTCGAAAGCTCTAAAGGTAAGTGGTCCGGTATAAACCTGGCGGATTTTACCAATCGCGACAACAACTCTTTCGGGTTCCTTTGCGCGGTAAGTCGACATAATGCTTCGTGGTGCATGTGATACCGATCCGGATCGAGGTCGCATAAGGCCTCCAGGTACTTCAGTTGTGCGTCTCGTCGCTCAGATTCGTCGGTGAACTCATCGCAACGCTCGAGTTCGGCCAGCACAATGGAGTCTGGGATGATGGCATCTTCCTCCGCAAATTGTTTATCGTTTGCATCACTGCTATAATTATGATGGCCCGAATGATTGGCCTTGCATTCGCACGCCGCGAAAACTTTTGCCGCTTTCACCGCATCGGCCACGAACAGTTCGCCAATTTTGTCGATTGGGACTGAGCCTCCTAAATTTCTTCGGTCGATGAAATCCAAAGCCGAAATCGTCGGCGGTCGACCGTTCGAGAGATACGCTTCCAACGCTCGATCGACTTTACCATCCATGACGTAAAGTTCTGCCAAAGCTTCGTCTAGTATCGATTGCGTCTCGCCAATCATCGTGCAGTAAGGCATGACGTTGGATTCCTCAAAGTTACTCAAGGAAGACGCGACTTCTTGAATAGGATCTTCTTTGCCGCCTTGACGATAATGGTGATGATGCTCGTCGTCCAAGAATCCACCGACCGATTGTGCTGATATCATTCGCCTCACCCTTGCTGCTTTGATGCGAACCTCTCTCGTCAAAGCGCTAACGTCAAAACATTTCGCCGGCCACGTTTTCACTAATGCTAAAAACGTCGGTTGCGTCTCCGGGTCGCTCAAAGTCGCCATCAAGATGAGTTCGTACGTAGATCGTTTCAAAGGCGCTTCCCCATCCGCATCGCTACCAACAGAAGTGACGGGAACATAAAACGCTAAATCGCCGAGTTTTTTCACCGCGGCAAATTTTTTTGCCCAAAAGCGCCACTTCTCTGGATCTCTCGCCAATGCGCGCGGGCATCTTTTGGCTGCTAAGGCGTAGTTTTGAGCGTCGAACGCGCGCGTGACGAACGCTTCTGCGACAGCTAACGCAGCTCCTTTTCGAAGTTCACCCAAGCGCTCGTATTTTTCGCACATATCTATCGCTGAATCGTCATCGTTATCCTTTTGTCGACGGAGCGCGTCGAATACGGCGTCTTGCGCGGACCGCTGTTTAGCGATTAAAACAACCTCCGAAGACGCGACGAGGTACTCGTGCTGCTCCGCGGGTTGGTAATGTGTCATGCTCACCGTGTTTGGCGATTTTACGGGACCAAATACATCCGCACCCGAAGATGATGTTGTCAAAGGCAAGGCATCAATCCAAGACGCCTCGTCGCGCCAATCCGCGATGCGGAGCTCGACATTCGACGATGACGATGATGATTCGTCGTCCTCGTCGTCGACGTCTACGCTTGTATCTCCGTCTTCGTTCTCTTTGTTATTTATAGGAGGCCACCAAGCTAAAAGTGCCAATTTTTTGCTCTCATATGGCGCTATACCGCACACCAAATACGGCGTTTGGAAAGTTGCGCAGATCCCCACCCGTTTGACTGTATTCTCGCTCTTCAGAGGAGGCGTTCCACTTCTTAATAATCCGCCGGCTGCGTTTTTGCTGTTCCCGCCCGAACTGCTACTTCGCGCTATGCTCTCTATTAAAGCAGCCGCTGCGTTTTTACTACTGCTCGCGTTGTTACTATTGCTACTATTATTACTATTTCCTGCTGTTGAGTTGGCTCCGTTACCTCTTCCGCCTCCGTTACTACTTTGTCGGATCCGAAACACGACCACGGCGTCCGCCCACGCTAGCATTAACTCCGCAGACCCTTCTGTCGTGACGGTCTTATCATTCCACGCGAAAACTGGGTCTCTTTGCGCGAACCTCGCTTTTGATCCTGGAGGTTTCTCCCACCTCGCTAAACCAACCGGCGAGGTCGCGTCTCGCAGCCGCACCCCCGCGTTTGAGGCCCACGCCAAGACGTTGTGACGCCAAGCCACAGCTCTGATTGGACCATCGTTCTTTTGTAAAACAATCGTCTTCGCTTTCGTCATTTGCGAGGCGTTTTTCGTATTCGCGAAACAGTGTAAAACCAATTCCGATGATTGATGACCTCCAAACATGACGAACCGGTTCCTTCGACTGGCGAAATTCGGGTCGATGACGCAACAGTTCACGGAAGATTTGTGCGTGACGATTAAGCTCTCGCCGTCAACGTCGTCGTGCACGCGAATGATTTTTTTCTTTGACTTCTTTTTATTGCCATTATTACTCACTTTTGGTGTCTTTGGAGCGCTGTCATCTTCATCGTCCTCCTCCTCCTCCTCCTCGTCATCGTCGTCGACGACCACCACGTGTCTAACTTTCACCGTCCCGTTCGCCGAAGAGGAGCACAAAAACGTCCCGGTTGCATCGAACGAGATGCACGTGATGCGGTTACTACTATCAGCGTTCCCATTTTCGGAGGAAGAGGAATTCGCCGCCTCTTCTTGAAAAAGCGCCACCCGTTCGCCCGTCTTGGCGTCCGCGACGAGCAAGTCTCCGTTGTCGAAACCAAACGCGCACGCCGCGCCGTTTTGCGCCGCGCACGTTATCGTCGCTCTCGTACCGCTCGAAGAAGCGGTGGTGAAATCATCGCTTCGCAACGCTCTCGCGTATTTGAACGGTCGTCGTCTTTTAGTCTTCTCCACGGCTTCTTCTTCTTCTTCTTCTTCTTCTTCTTTCACCGTTTCCAACACCTTTAACTTCTCATCAACCTCAACTTGGCTATTGTTGTTACCATAACCGTCGCTGTCTCTGTTGTTGTTGTTGTTCGAAGAAGAAGAAGATAGCATCAAACTCCGGTTCGTCGCGTCTCTGATCGCGTTCAGCTGTTTCAAAAGCTCCATGTTGTTGTTGTTCTTTACTCAAAAGCGCGCGCGTCTCTCCAATTCTTCTTTAGGTGAATGAATCGCATCATCATCTTCTTCTCTCTTCCAAAAAGCGAGTGTATTCTGTGCGCACACTTTTTAGGACACGTGCACGAGAGAGAGAGAGAGAGAAAGCCACGGGACGACAGAAAGCGAACGCGTCCGGCTTCTTCTTCTCGCTCTCGCTCTCTTAAATATACGTACGTATCTCTCTTCTTTTCGCGCGTCGTGAATTTTTAGTGCAAAATTTTCCCCTCACGAGTAGTTGAAAGAGATTCAATTTTTAGGGTTTCGTCTAAACCCTAAACCCTCTCACTTCTTCTAACGGTGAGGTGTTGTGTTGCCGCAGAACAGAGATGAAGAAGAAGAAGAAGAGAAAGAGCGACGAGGTCGACGAGAAGGACGAGAATACCACGAACAGGAAGAATGACGCCGATGATGAGAAGCACACCACCACCACCTCGCAAAACAACCTAATCTTCGTCCCGAATAAAGAACAGGAACGAGAACGAGAACGAATCAAAGCGCACCTCTCCGATTCCCGAACGTTTCCAACGATAATCGAAAAGCGACGAGGACGGACGGTAAACGTGTCTCGCTTTTCGAGCGAGTGCGAGGACGTTTTGCGAGAATTGAAAGAGAAAACAGAACGCCTCGTCGAAGGCGTGGAGGAGAAGCGGAGATTGGTTTTGAGCGAGAGTCGTTTGATCGAGTCGGAAAGAGAAGACCAAAAGAAGGGGAAGACGCTTTTCCAATTCCCACTGACTACGATCGAGGAAGATTTTTCGAGGCAGCAGTTTTCGACGACGACGACGAAGCGGAAGAAAGGGAGGAAATCGGAGGAGGAAGAAGAACGCGCGGTGAAAGCGAAAAGCAACGGCCGCGGTGGTGGTGCGAGTGCAAGTGCGCAGAAGATAACGACGACTTTATCCATGATTAAAGAGCACACGAAAGTTATGCCGCCTCGATTGAGGAGGGAGATCGATTTGGCGAGCGTCGTCAGGCAACCGGTGCGGGCGAAGCGGAGAGGGAAAGACGAGGACGCAGAAGAAGAGGAAGAAGAAGATGAAAACGCAAAGACGAAGAAGAAGAGAGGTAAAAAGAAGACGGGCGAGAGAGAGAAGGAAAAGAGTAACGTCATTCTTCAAGTGGAAGTGTACGATAACTGTAAACAGTTCGTGAAGTATCCTAAACTGAACTGCGAGGTGTTGGTGCACGGAGACACTCGATTGACGCAGTTGAAAGACGAGATCGAGTGTTTAGCGGATTACAGGCGAGCGGCGGTGAATTACGGGTTGGTGAATGATTTGAAAAAGAAAAAAAGCGACGACGAGGACGAAAAAAAGGACGATGGGAACAAGAGCAACGGAAAGAGAGCGAACAAACGATACATCGGTGCGAAAGAAGCGAACGAGGCAAACGAGAGCGGATTTTTCTTTATCGAGAACGTGTTTTACGACGATTTGAGGAGCAAGAACAGCGTCAGTTTATCCAAAAGTATCGTAGACGCGTCAAAAAAATACTTCATTCGATGTCCTGGGATGAAATTAGAAGATAGCGATGATGATGATGAAGATGAAGACGAAGAAGAGAACGGGAAAGAAAACGGCGCGTCGTCGCTACAGAAAAAGGAGAAACTCAAACCGTCTAATTTTACGAGCCGTGATATGCGCGAGACGACGTTTGGCGATTTAGAAATTGTCCCGGGAAAAGCGTATCTGTACAGACACCAAGGAACGTGCGATCACATCCTTCGCTTTCGCGACGTGCGAATGGCACACATGGACTCGGAAACTGCGAAACTCTCTGGTGAATACTATCCAATCGTCATCTCCGAAGCGAGAACGGTGCGGAAACAGTGCATGTGTTGCGAGACTCACGACGCCACGGTGACGGCGTACGGCGACGAAATGGCGGTATGCTCGCCATTTTTTTGGTGCGATTCGTGTTTTGACGTCGCGCATCCGACCGAAGAAGAGAAGAAAAGTACAGAAACGTACCCGTACTTCTTCGAATAGAACTCATTTAGTTTAGTAAAATATTTTAAAGTAGCGTAGCGATTTTGTAGTTTTTGCAAACGTAGCACTTCGTAAGGGAAAAGCGAAACCGGTCTTTGCACCATTGCCTATACAAAATTTTTTACTTCGCGTCCTCGATGTCATAATTTCCCTGATTGTCGATCAAACAAGGCGTCGCGCGAGGTTTGTGCGGTTTAATCCCTTCATCGGCCGCCACTGCCACCAAACCAACATTTTCGGTTATCCCGCAGTTCCCGTGCGACATGCCCGCCTTGGCGCACATCGATTTGGAAGAAGCGCCAAGTTGTACCACGCTTATAAACTGTACTTTCACGTCGTTCGGGTGTAAACCTGTCGCGGTACCAATTTTCCTCTTCAAATCGTTCTTCGAATCCGCCTCGTTCACGTCGATTGAAATGAGAGTGCCTTTATCGCCCCACGGGCCTTTGTGAATCATCTGCGCGTTCGATTGAACGAGAAGAAGAGAAGAAGAAGAAAAAAACGCTCCTCATCAATATCGACCGGCGGTTAAAACGCGAGATCTTTCCATCCGCGCGCGAGCGTGAAAAAAAGAGAGAGAGATTTACCCCGCCTCCTCCCCTTCGCATCTCGGCGATATCGCAAAACCCATCATCCCGCGCTCGTCGCCATCATCATTCGCATTAAGCAAAATCAAAAACAAACGCGATGTATCGGGGAAAAAGAAAAAAGGCGTTACATCGAAAAAACACAAAAAGAGAGAGCGCACCTTAACTTCTGTCTTCGCGCCCATCTCTCTCTCTCTCTCTCCGCTAGCTTCCCGAGCAGCAGGACCTCTCTCTCTTCTTCTCGACGCGTGCGTCGTGTTGTCTCTGCGCGTGCGGGGGGTGCGTCTGCTCTTCAAAAGTGAACGCGATTAAAATGTCTCGATTGATGATCTCACGAAAAAAGTGTCGTCGTGTATTTTTTACTTTTTTTTTTCTTTTCAAAAAATTCTTCAAAAGAAATGACGCGCGTCGTCCTTTTCAGAAGAACACAAACTCCTTTCTTTTCGAAATCGTCGTCGTCCTCGACCGCGCTGCTCCTGAAAAAGACGACCACTAATAATAAGAGTAGCCAGAAAAGAGTTTCCTACTGTTCTTCTCCCGCTCGTTTAACCGGCGTCGTCGCGACTGCCGCTGCTGCTCCCAAAAAAGCCGCCGCAGCCGCGAGTGGGGGAATGATGATGTCGTCGAATGCGAAATGGAAGTCGTTGAACACGACGAGAGATGATTTGAGTTTAGATCGAACTTTGCCGACTGGTCAGTCGTTTCGATGGCTGAAAGTGAACGGTGGTGGTGATGAATGCGCGGAAGAAGAGAGGAAGAAGTGTCAGTATTCGACGTACGTGGGGGTTATCGGCCGGCGGGTGGTGAAGATTCGAGAGCGGCTGGATGCGAATTTGGAAGCTGGGAAATCTTCGATCGAGTTTTGCGTGTTGAATACGAACGCGAACAACGGCGAGAAGGAGGAGGAGGAAGAGGAGCAAATCACGAACGACGTGCGTTCGTATTTTAACCTGGACGATCCGGTTCCTTTGAAAGACTTGTTCGAGCAGTTTTCGAAAGCGGACCCGCACCGGTTCGGAGCTCTGAGCGAGTACGTTCGAGGCGCGAGGACGCTCCGGCAACCCCCGGTGGAGTGTCTGATATCGTTCGTCTGTTCGAGCAACAACAACATAGCGAGGATTAAAAAGATGGTTGAAAGTTTATGCGAAAAGTACGGGGAACAGTTAGTTTGCGATGACGACAGAAGCAATAGTGGTGGTAGTAATAGTAGTAATAATAGTAATACTAGTAACGGAGATGAGAACGGCGCCGCGGAAAAAGAGGAGAGTAAAATCTATTATGCGTTTCCAACCGTCGAGCAGTTGGCAGAAAAATGCGACGAACAAACGTTGCGCGATTTAGGATTTGGATACAGAGCAAAGTTCATTCCAGCCATGGCGAAAGAGCTCGTCAAACGCGGCGGCGAATCGTACTTATTGAAACTAAGAGACGCGCCACAAACGGAAGAAGAAAAAGACAGAACGATTGCGGAATTGACGAGTTTACCGGGCGTCGGACCAAAAGTCGCCGGGTGCGCGGCGTTGTTTTCTTTGGATAAGAAAAGCATCGTGCCGGTAGACACGCACGTCTGGCAGCTCGCCAGAGAACATTTCGATCCAAACGGCGAGTTAGCGAGCATGGAAACTCCAGCGTCTCCTCCGTCAAAAAAAATGTCGTCGCCCACCACGCCGACGAAAAAACAGAAGGACAAACCACTCTCCATAACTCCAAAAATGATGAAGCGATGCGAACAAATACTCGTCTCCATCTACGGCGCGTACGCCGGGTACGCGCACACCGCGTTATTCGTCGCCGAGCTCCCAAACGTCCGCGAAAGTTTACCCGAACATCTGCGCACGCCGACGAAAGCCGAACGGAAACAAAATATGAAGGAGAACAAGAAGAGACGGTTAGCGACAGCGAACGACGACGACGTCGAGTAGACGTACACATAGAGGAAGAGATAAATAGAAACAGAGAGAACCATCGAAAAAACAATGTCCCTAAGCTTGTAACATTAAAATCTTTAATGCGCGTTCACATTCGCTCTCGCAGTCCTTTCGTGCTCTTTTTTCAGATCTCTCTCTGCTGTTTTATGGATAGAACGCACACTCTCGACGTCACACCAAATTCGAAGAAGACGATGATGATGATTACGAGATGCGTTCCGAATGACCCGATCGTCGCGATCGGAAGTAAAAACAGTCGCTCTTCTTTTTCTCTTCGATCGTCGAAGCGCGGTGCGAAAGACAGCGCGGACGGAAGAAGAAGAAGAAGAGCAGGAGGAGTCGCGGCGAGTTCATCGACCAATCAACATCATCGCTTTTTCCCCGAAGAAGGAAGAAGAAGAAGACACAGAAGAACGTTGTTGTTGTCGTCAAAGTCGAGACGGGTCGTCCCAACGATGGGGCCTGCGCTTCGCGCGATTTCCTCGCCGCCGGACGTTCAGGACGTTCTGAAATCCATGGACGATGTTGATATCGATGATGAACAAAAAATTCTTTCCCTCGAAGAGGTTGTTTTAGATTATTCGTTGGGGTACACGCAAAAGTTGTTAAAAATTAACCAATTTTTCAAGTCAAATCCGATCGAGTTAGCGACGCGATGCGGCGAAGTCATCGCGTCTTTTTCTTCGGTGGTGGCGGTGTGGAAGTACGAGGAAGCGATGAATGTTCCGCTCGAGTCGAGAACGCGAGCGACGCGGTTGCGGGACGTGGTGGCGAAGCTCGGGCCGGTGTTTGTGAAGTTGGCGCAGACGCTGTCGACGAGGCCAGATATTATCGGGGAGGAAGCCGCGGACGCGTTGATGACGCTGCAACAAGACGTGAAGCAGTTCGATTCGGAGGTGGCGTTTCAGACGATACGGGAGGAGTTGATTAACAGAGGGAGTTTGAGGTTTATTAAGGACATCGTCGGCGACGATCCGGCGACGAGTTTGTATTCAGAGTTTAACAAAAAGCCAATCGCGGCGGCATCGATCGGTCAGGTGTACGAAGCTCGGTTGCATGACGCGCAAAAGACGAAAGTGGCGGTAAAAGTGCAACGACCTGGGATGGTGCGAAGGATCGCGTTAGATTGCACGGTGATTCGATTACTGTTGACGTGGTTGGAAGAATCCGGCGCGAACGGGAGCGAGGATTTACCGTTCATCATCGACGAAGTCGGCTCTGGGATTTTCAGAGAGTTGGATTACACGTTGGAGGCGAAGAACGCGAAAGCATTCGCGAGGTCGTTGAAGTTTTTACCGTACGTGAAAATACCTCGCTCGTGGGATAACTTGACGACCACGAGAGTCTTGACGCAAGAGTTCATCAGCGGGAGACCGATGAAGAAATTAAACTTGGACGAGCAAAGAAAAATGGTTCGCATGGGCGTCGAGTGTTCGTCCGCGCAGTTGTTTCGAACGGGATTAGTCCACGCCGATCCTCACGAAGGGAACATGTTGTATACGGATCAAGGCCAATTGGCTTTGATTGATTTCGGTTTGATTTGCGAAGTGAACAACGCACAGCAAGAAGCCATGGCGTCGTGCATTTTGAACATCTTGAATGCGCAGTGGGACGATTTAATCGATAACTTACGCATCATGGGTATGCTTCCGGATAAAGCGCAAATTTGGAAAGACGAAAACGGAAACGTCGCGGATTATACCTCGGACCCGGGAAAATGGTACGTCATCACCGACGACGAATTTCGAAAGGCTTTTCGAGAAGCCATGGACGGACCGGACGGGATGGAAAAGAAACAAAGGGCCAACTTTACCGAATTAGTCGTCGATTTGACGAAAATCTCCACTCAATACCGGTTCAATTTACCCCCTTATATGGTTTTTGTCATCCGGTCGTTGACGACGCTCGATTTCTGCGCGGTGAGAACCGGCGCAAACATGTACGAAGTGGCTGCGCCGACGGCGCTTTTCCGCGCGTTGTCTCCGCGCACCGCCTACGGTAAACAAGTCTTGGAACGCACCATCATGAACAAAGAAACCGGGGACATCGATTGGCAAAAGTTTCTCGACCTCTCGAGACAAGCGTCGGGAAACTCGGCCACGAGCACCGCCTCGGCGTCTGAGCGCATGGACGCGCAAGACTCGGTCGAAAAGCTCGGCAGCGAGTTGTTGAACTCCTCCGCGGGAAGTTCCTTGCGTTCCATCATCTACAAAGCCTCGCCAAAAAACTTGACCCCACCGAAAGAAATTCAAAAGCAGCTCATCCAATTAGCCATCCAACACTACGCCAAAGTCATCGCCGAATTTAGCATTCGCACCGCCGTCTCCAACGCCTTTGCCTTCCTCACCAAAGCCAACGGAAGCGGTGCTCGAGAAAACGACGACGCCGACGAAGAGTGCGAGATTAACTTCGACGACCCAGACGCCGTCCTCGATTGCAAAACGCAACTCGCCAAACGACGACAGAAAATCGGCTTCATGCTGTTGCGAAAACAGTTGTTCCAATCCGGCGGTCTTTGGACTTTCACCAAAATCTTCCTCGCTTTGATTTGGGCGTTTACGAACGGTTTGTTCTTAGGTTTGATCCGAAAATTTTTCGCCAACTTCCGCGGGAAGGACGAGGAAGAAGAAACAGAGGAGGAGGAAGTCCAGGCGAGAACGATAAAACCCGAAGACGACGAAAACGAAGGATCGATGACGGTAGCCACTGCTTAAGATGATGTTTAAACCTGTATTTATATGTATAGAAAGTGTGATTCGACGACGCAAAATGTACGCGCGCATATACATATTATCAATCGAACATCAAAACTTCACATTTTTTCTCTCCCCTCTCGTAGAGCCACACAAAAAGGTCCCAAAAGACACTTAAATAAGACAAAGACACACAAACATGGCGACTTTAGCGGAGACCTTAGCGGACCCATCGAGGCCGTCGTTTCTTTTCGGTGCGTGGTATGCGTTCGCGTCTCTCTCACTCTTTCAATCGTTTCTCTCTCTCTCTCTCTCTCTCTCCGGCTCTTTCTCGCGCGCGATTTGGAAAAAAAATGCATCTCTCTCTTTTTGGATATGATGGAAAAAAGAGAATCCAATCGCGCGCTGCTCGCGTAAATGAAAACGCGCTCGCGCGCGCGCAGCGCACCACGAGGGAAAGGGAGAGAGAAATAAAAGTATCGTCCGTGTTCGTCGTTTATCCGACGCGTCGTCGTCTTTTTCGGATTCTTTAGGAAAAGGAGGCTGTAGAGAGAAAAACCTCTCTTCTCTTTTTTTGGTCTCTTTCTTCTCTGACACGCTCGAAAACTCTCTTCTCACACGCGTGTGAAAAATATTCGACGCGCGCAGGCTTGACCCCACCGCTCGATGGCGCTACCGAGGAAGAAACGCTGCAACACGCGGAAAAGTTCATGAACAAATCTCGCTCTCTCGCCGTGGACGGGTACATCGTGTACGACATTCAAGACGAGGAAGGCCGGACGCAAATGCCGAGACCGTTTCCGTTTCGAAAGCTCGGAGACCCGGCTGCGTTCGCGACGGTGTTGGAAGGCGTTTCTGGGGGGAGGTCTTCGGTGGTGTATAAATGCGTGGCGGAGAGCGATAAGGCGACGTTTAACGAGTGGTTGAGCAACGCGGTGGAAAAGTCCAAGAACATGTGCTTTAACTTTGTCGGCGGGGCGACGCACAGTAAGGAGTATAAAGGACCGACGATTCCGGACGCGGCGGATATGTTGACGAAACAGTTAAAGGGCCATTTTGGCGGGGTGACGATCGCGGAAAGGCACGTAAAGAAAGGAAACGAACACGAGACGTTGTTGAAGAAGCAAAGTTTAGGCGCGGAGTGGTTCATCACGCAAGCCATATACGATCAACAGCCGACGATTAAGTTAATCAACGATTACGGCAAATTGTGCAAAGAGCGAAACGTGAAACCGGTCAAGATTATTTTAACGTTCGCGCCGTGCGGCAGAGAGAAAACGATGAACTTTATCAAATGGTTAGGCGTACAAGTCCCGGATTGGGTCGAAAAGAGAATATTTAGCGAAGACGCGACGCCGGCTAAGACGCCTTTGAACAAATCGCCCGTGGAAAGATCCGTGGACATTTTGTGCGACATGTGCGAAGACATTTTGGAGCAAACGAAAGATAGCGGAGTCCCGTTGGGCGTGTCCGTGGAATCGGTTTCCATCTTTAAAAACGAAGTCGAAGCTGCGCACGAATTGTTTAGACGATGTCAACACATCGCGTTGGACTTTTTCAAGAGACCGTGGAGAGTAAACGTGGAGATGATTGACGAAAAAAATAGCATCGAGGAAAAAAGTACTAAGAAAAAAACGACGAAATCCGCGGGTGGAGCAGGAGGAATAATCGATCATTCAACGCGCGTCAACCCGATGATTGCAACCCTAGCCGCCGTCGTTGGTTTAGTCGTCGGTCGTTTGGCGAAACCGTGATACGTTTGAAACGAAAGGAATAATACTATAGCAGCAAAATGGAAAAAAATTCTCAAACCGTCCGTGCGAGAGAGAAGAAAGAGAAAGAGAGAAAACGAAACACGTAAATCATAATGACCACACGATATGACCACACTTACCACATCTAATTGTCACGCATCATCAAAAGAACCATCAAAATCGGCGTCGCAAAAACGCTCTTCTCGCTTCTTTCGTCTCTCTCTTTTCTCTGAGGTTGAAAAAGAAACTAAAATAGCCACCTTTCTCTTAACATTTTATTATCTCGCTTATTTTATGCAAAAACGCCTTTTCGCTGGTCAAACGCACGCGCGTCGCTTCAGAAAAAAAAAAACGCGGATAGAATCCATGAAGAAGAAGAAGAAGAAGAAGAACAACAAGCGCAAACGCGCGAACAACGAGGAGGATGAAAAAGAAGAGGAAGGAAACGAAGAGGAGAATTTCCTTCGCTTTTGCACCTCCGCGGAAGCGGAGCGTCTTTCTCTCGAAGTCGACTCATCAAAGCGCAAAAACGACGAGAAGATGGAAAAATTGGAATGGACCGCAAACAAACTGATACGGAAGTCTCCCCAACCGTATTTCACGTTGCGGTTTCTGCGCGAGCGCAAAGGGTGCCCGATGTCCTCGGACATCCTCTCCAGCGCGGCTCGAATTGGAAACGCGAATATGGTGAGGTATTTGTTGGAAAATAAGTGCCCGCAGGACGTGTACGCGGCAGCGTTAGCGGCCAGATTTGGACACAACGATATCTTGAAATTGCTGACGAAGGAAAAAGTTGCCTTTGGCGCGGACGAGACGCCGAGAACGTGCTGGAACCATCGAACGAGAGATTGGGCGAAGTATTATCACCACATGGACGCGTACGAATACGCGAAGGAGAACGGGTGCTCGTCGGAAGATGATTCGGAAGCGGAGGACGACGACGAGATGTCGGATATGGAAACCGATCCAGATTTCCACATTTGCTTCTGGACAACGGTTGAAATCATCGAGGCGTGCTGGGACGAGAGTTGGATGCGAGCGACGCCGTATTTCTTGAACAAAGTCGCGGAAACTGGGAAGATTGAGCTGTTGAGATACGTCAGGGAAGTGAAATCGTGTCCGTGGGACGTGTCTACGACTTGTATCGCCGCTCGATTAGGATACGTCGACGTCCTCGCATATTTATTAGAAGAAAATTGTCCTTTTGGCGAAGAAACGTGGGCGGCTGCCGCGAGCGAACACGGAAGCTTGAAATGTTTAGAGTTTTTGGAAAAGCGCGCCAAAGAGTTCGCAGTACCAGAGAATGAGCGCCGCACTCATAACGACGAAAGCAGCGCGGACGCGACGACACCACTACAAACTCCTTTTTCCGTCGAAGAACCAGGCACGCCGCCGCCCTCTAGATCGGCGGACCCGCTTCTCCTCGAAGAAACGCCTCCGCGAACGACCGCCGTCGAAGAAGAAGAGAGAAACCTTTTAGTAATAAACAACCCCGCGGTTGCAGCAGCAGCAGCAGCAGCAGCAGCAGCGCAAGTAGTAGTAGCGGTAGCTCAGACGCCCGTCGTGAACGCCATGTAAAATGCCATGTAAAATAGAAGACGATCCAAAAAATACGCGTTTTCTCTTCCATTTTTGTTTCTTTTCTCACTCAAAACCGCGGCGGCGCCTCAGAATAAAGAAGAAACTATTCTCTCCATCACACACCATACACTTACACATCATCCCATGCCATCTTTCTTCGGCTTGGAAATCCCACCGAACAACAAACCGATCAAGTTCCGCCCGGACGTGGCGACGACCGTCGTGGTCTGCCAAGCCGCTTTAGGACGTCCTTCTTCTTCTTCTTCTTCTTCCAATGTTGTCTCCCCGTCGGCGACCATTTTCGTCCAAACGACATCGTCTTCTTCCTCTTCCGACGGCGCGGAGAATAATACCAACAACAAGAACGACGGAAAGGAAGGAGCGGCGAAGAAATTATCGATCGGAACGCTGAGAGAAAACACGTGCGAACAGTTTTCGTTCGGGACTGGGTTGACGTTTGCCAGCGGGGAGACGGTGACCGTGACGCAAAACGGGAAAGGGAGGTCGGTGTACTTGTCCGGGAGAATCGAGGAGGACGACGAGTTCGACGACGAAAGCGAGGAAGACGATTTCAGCGACGACGATGACGATGACGATGACGATGAATCCTCGGATGATGATGATGAAGAAGAAGATGAAAGCGAAAGTGAAAGTGATCTCATCGACGACGACGACGACGATGAGAGCGAGAGCGACGGAGAGGAGGATTTCATGAAGCGAGCGGCCAAGTTGGCGAAAGCCGCCGCGGAAGCGAGAGGAGAGGACGACGAAGACGATATGCCTGCAGTCAGGCCAGGTTCATCGGCGAAAAAACAGAAGACGAATAAGAAGGAAGAGAGCGATGACGACGACGACGAATTCGCCGGGCTTGATGGAGACGAAGACGATGATGGACCGAGTTCTTCCGGCGAAGAAGAGTCAGAAGAAGAGAGCGAAGAAGAGGAAGAAGAAGAGTCCTCTTCTTCTTCTTCTTCCGAAGAATCGGATTCTGAGCCTTCCTCTTCAGATGAAGCAGGGAAGAAGCGAAAGAGAGGTACCATAGATGGTAAAGCGGCAAAACATTTCGATAAGAAGAATAGCGGTGGACGAGGTGGCGGCAGAGGAGGCAGAGGAGGCGGTAGAGGCGCCTTCAACAAACGCCGCTGAATAAATTAATTATCAATTATTTATTGCAATTACAAGTAGAGAGAGAGATTTACATATGATCATATCAACTCGAATGTGGTTCTTTTTCTTTCGCTTTTAAGTTGCGACGCCCATTTGCGTGATTTCGCCGCCCTCACGCGCGCGCACGTTAGCAAACTCCCAGTTCTCCGGCAACGAATCCAAAATGTCTCGAATGCATTTCCCGAGCGCCTCGTACCCTCTCGGTTTGTCCGGATGCAAAGCGTCCTTCATCAAATCGTAATTTAACATCTTTTTATCGCTCTCCTCGTCCACGACTGTCAAAAACGCATCCGCGCACTCGCGATAATACACCATATCTCCGCCAACTTTCTCGTTTTCAATCCCTCTCTTCACCGCGTCGTTGACGAAATCAATCGCCTTGGTGAATACGTTTGGCAACGTAAATTGTCCTTTGAACGCTCTCGATTCTAAAACTTCGTCGCTGGGTAAGCGCTGCGAGGTTTCCATATCGCGCATGGATGATTGCGTCACGTCTGTCCAAACCCTCACATTTCTCAACCCTCTCGGTAATATCCCTAAAACTACGATTCTCGAATTCGGCGACATCAATCGAATCTTCTCAACCACCGCTAAAACACCCGCTACGGCGTTTGGAATCTCCTCTCGAATCGCCCGCACTTGCTCTTCACTCAAGCACTCCTCCTCTGCTCTTTTCATCCTATTTGAATAATCCACTCCTAAACGATACGCGCGACCTAAGTTATTCGTCCCAATCATCACCACGATGTCGTCCACCGTCGCTCTCGGAAACCCTCCGTGCGTCAATCGATACAGCGCGTGCGACGTCTCGTCCCCGCTAATCCCATTCACGAACACGTCTCGTTCGTTCTCCAACCTTAACGTCCTCATCAAAACTTCTCTGTTCGAGTTGAATTTCCAATATTCAGTTATAGAATCCCCAAAGAGCATCAGCGGTATCGATTTCGATCGCTTCTGAAAAATCGCCGATTTTGTCCTCGCGTCCGCTCGCAGATTCGATTCCGATGAGAACCAAAGTTTACCCCGATCGGTGATTCGCACCGGCGCGTCTTGTCGACTCTGGCGCAAATCGGACGATAAAATCGGTTCGATCGGTTCTTCGTACGCCTCTCGCGCGGAGGCGGTGCAGAAATCGATCCAGGAGTGCATCTCTTCGGATGATGATGAAGAAGAAGACGATGTTTCCCCGCTGCTTTCGTCTCTATCCATTACATCAAAATCCAACAAGCTTCTTCTTCCTTTTCCATCGGCGCCGACGATAACCCGGCCGCCTTCGGCACAGAGCGAGAGCGCCGAATACTCAAAGACGAGGAGGAGGAACGGTGCCAAAAAGAGGAGGAGGATCGGTATAGAGGAATGCGGTGACATAGAATCGCGCGTTCTTCTTCTTCTTCTTCTTCTTTTTTTCTTCTCTTTTTTGTGTGGAGGAGAAAAATTTCATGCGAGAGCTATTTACATTAGGGTTTAGGGTTTTACTTTAGGGTTTCAATTCGAGATCTAAAGCAGAGAGAGAGAGAGAGAGATCCCCTACAACGAACTACTACTAAAACGATGACCGCCGCGTCGTCGCAAAAGAAGAAGAAAAAGAAACCAGATCCACCGGTGGTAAAAGCAGCAGAGAAGAGAAACAAGAAGAAGAAGCCTCCGTCGCCGTCTTCTCTTTCGAAGAAGAGTTTTAAAGAAGAAGAAACTACATTTTCAAAAGGAGGATTAGTGGTAGGGGAAATCAACGACGACCACCACAATGGAAAAGAAGGAAAGAAACACGCGGTTGTCCTCGTTTTGGGCGATTTCGGGCACTCGCCTCGGATGCAAAACCACGCGCTGTCTTTGTTGAAGAGAGGGCACGCGGTGACCGCGATCGCGTACGAGAATGGATCGTTGATGAAGAAAGCTTTGAGAGATTTTGGAAACGGGGATGGGACGTCTTCAAAATTGCGTTTCGTGGGTATCTCGACGCTGCCGCTTCGCCTGACGACGACGATCAGATCGAGGATTCGATTCGTGCCGTCGATTGTGTTTTTCGCGGTGAGAGTCGTTTTACAATTCGTGCAAGTGCTGCTGTGCTTGTTGTTTGAAACGAATGGGAGCTCTGCGAAAGTGACGGACGTGTTGGTGCAAAATCCGCCGTGTTTGCCGACGTTCCTCGCGTGCGCGGCGGCGAAACCGTTGATGAAGATGTTGGGGAAAGGAGAGGCAAAGTTTACGATTGACTGGCACAATCTCGGGTACTCGATTTTTAGCATGCAAAGGAAACGAGGGGAGAAAGACGCGTTGGTGAGAGTCATGAAGGCGTACGAGAAGTATCTTTTGAGGTATTTCGATCATCACTTGACGGTGACGGAGAAGATGAAGGAGCATTTGGTTCGCGAGTGGGGCGTGGACGCGAAGCGCGTTGCCGTGGTGAAAGACGCGCCCGGGGAGCAATTTTTACGATTGAACACCACCGTCACGAGAGAGAAGAAAAGAGGATTTAGGAAAAAGACGAGCGATGTCGTGAACGTCGTCTCGAGCACCTCGTGGACGCCGGATGAAGATTTCGACGTTTTATTACGCGCGGTGGTGTTGTACGACGCGAAAGCGAAAGAAGCGAACGCGAAGAGGAGGACGAAACACCCACATCGACTGCCACATTTGAACATTTTGATCACGGGCAGAGGTGAATTGCGCCAATCGTTCGAAGCGAGAGCGAAAGAGGCGAAGCTTAAACACGTCAGTTTTTCGTACGCGTGGTTACCCATCCACGAGTACCCGGAACGGTTGTCCATGTCCGACTTAGGTTTGTGCTTGCATCAAAGCTCTTCGAAACTCGATTTACCGATGAAAATCGTAGACATGTTTGGCGTCGGTATTCCAGTTTTAGCGAGAAGATACGAATGTTTGTGCGATGAGCTAGTTCGAGAAGGTGTGAATGGCTTAACGTTTGACACGAGCGAAGATTTGTGCGACGCGTTGATTCGTTTGTTGAAAGGATGGGACGGGAACGAGAACGGCACGGAAGCGTTGAATCGATTGGAAGCTGGGGTGACTAGAAATCGGTTGAATGAGACGTTTTCTACTACTTCTACAACTGCAAAGGGGAGAAGAAAAGTAGCCACGCCTCGTCCTCCCCCACCTCCTAAGAAAAAGAACAAGCAAATAGAAGATAGCGATACGAATAATAGACTAGCCGAAATCGAAGATGGAGTTGGAATGGTTGACCTTTGGGAGCAAAATTGGACATCCGCGGCAGCGCCAATCTTTTGAAAGAATAGTGATTTGAATATTAATAGCAACGAGAAGTCTTGCATTAATCTTTATTCGCTACCGGCGAGGAAAGCTTCGCTCGCACGCACTAATCGTTCGCTAATTTTAATCGTTTTTTCTTCTTGTTTTTCTTCTTCTAATTCTGTGCTATTCGTAATAGTATTCGTTTGCAAGACGCGCGTCGCGTGCTTCTTCGCTTCCTTGCGTTTTTCTTTTTCCGCAGACTGCGCGAGTTTGGCAGCTAATGCGAGTCGAGCAGAGGCTACAGTTTCTATGTTATTTTCTGCTCTAGATTCATCCATCTTTGCCAACTCGCGAAGCATCTTTTCGTCGTCGAGGTTGAAAAAAGACGATACTGGACCGCCAGATACCCGGGGCAGCAACTGAAGGCGATTCAAGCACGTCTGAAGCACTTCTTGGTTTCGCGCGTCGCCCGGGTTTAGTACTGTGGCAATGGCAGCCATTCGATTCGCGCGACGAAAAAGTATTTCTGATTTCGTTTTATCGCTTTCAGTATCATCGCTCTTAATGGGGTACACGTAAGCTGGAGAGTTAGCGATGCAAGACCACGCGACGCTTCGCGCAACATCACTTTGCTCTCGGAAATCACCTTTACCTCCCGAATTGGTGTGAAAAGGCGCTTTCGGTTCAGATACCACGTTCAAAGCGAGAAGTGCATCGTCATCATCAGCTTCTTGCGACAACAGTAATTGCGCGAGAAGTTCTCGCGCGTAGACGTTGGACGGGTCTTCAAGAAGGGCGTTTTGCAAATGTCGTTTGAGCGATGAATACGTCGCGTCCCCACCGCTACCGGTGCTAGCACTGAGATCGTTTTGTGCACTCGTCAACGCTTTTCGTTTCTCTAGACGCTCCAAACCTTCTCTGCACGCAACAGATAACGCATTTCGGCAGTCTTCGCTCTCGCCGTTACCAAACGTAAAATCGAGTGTTGAAATATCACCATTCAGAACAAGTTCCGATGCGTTTTCAAACGCTTCTTTAGCCATATCAAACAATCCTCTTCGTTCGCACATCATCGCAAGCGACCAATGCGCGACCGGATCATTCGCCCGCGCTCTCGCTGCTCGAACTGCAGTTGCGATGTTTTCGTACCGATGCGCATTGTAAAGATTATCCGAAAGTACGGCTACCGCCGCCGTAGCTGCAAACTTGGCGTCTGCGATACGCGCGTGCTCTGCGTCTTCAAACGCGCACTTTGTCGCAACGTCGAACGCTTCGGCGGCGTTCTCGTAGAAGAACGCGCCACTAGTGCTTGTTTTTTCTTCATCATCACCATCGTTTTCGTGCGTTTCTTGTTGATGTTTAAAAATGCCCTCGCTCAAAATCTTTTCGCCCGTGTGAATCCACGCGATCCCTTCGTGTGGATTTAGAGTGCGCGATTTATCAAGACACGTTGAAGCGGCGCGCTCGAGTACGTCGATGGTATCGTCGTCCGCGATATCGCTATTTCCTTGTCGTCGAACATCTGCGTTAGTCTTGTATAACTGCGCGAGAGATGCCCATACAGTGGCTTTGTTTTGAGAGATCCCCAAAGATGCCGCGCGGGACAAACACGTTTCCACGCGGCCATAATACGATGTGTCGTCTTCGTTTTTCCCTCGAGGAATCTTTGCGAGTGCGCGCCAAGCGGCAGAGAAATCAGAATCTTCCGCGTTGGCATAATCGATGCATGCCGATTTTGCTTTGGAAATAGCATCATCGCTATCGCGTGAAGAAGAGGCTGACAACAACAATGCGCGAGCGAGATTTTCTCGCATCGACGCGAGCTCCGGAAAGAGGTCCACACATTTCCTGAATTCACTCGCGGCGGAATCAAAATTGTTCATCAATAAGTACGCTTTTCCTAAAAGCGTTCGAACGACGCGTTCGAGGATTGCATACTTTTTTTCATTCGATGATGTCGCTGAAACTGTTGCATCGTTGTTGATGACCTCGAGCGCTTTCTCGCCATACGCGATGCTCTCTTTCGCGCTTTGCTCGCACCTTGCCGTCGCACCGCGCATTGCCGATCTCGACGCGTCTAACGCAAAACACCGCGCGAGTCCAACTAAGATAGGCACTTCGTTACTTCCACTCGGGGGAGAAGTGGTGAGGAATATGTCGTGTGCGATTTTATATGACGACTCTGCGCGCTCGAGGTTTCCTAGCTGTAACGAAACGTTACCGGCAACTGTTGCGGCGTATAAAGCGTCACTCGCATTAGTTTCGACGTCTCCTTCATTTTTATCTCGAGTTTCAAGATGCAACGTAACAGCTTTTTCAAATGCATCTACCGCCGCCGACTTTCTATCCAACCTTCGATAGCAATCGCCCATGTTCGTCCACATCGCGACGCTCTCGCGCTTCGTGCGAATGAGAATTTTCAACGCCGAAAGCGCAACATGCGGATCCTTATCGCTCGCGAGTTTTTCGGATGCCCACGTACAATTTGGGTTCCACTTTATGGCGTTTTCACAGACTTCTCGACATCTTTCGGAAGAAGAGGAGCTTGTTTCAAGTGGTCCTGAAATCTCATCGCTCGGGTCCAATGCTAATGCCTTTTCGCGCAATTTTGAAGCGCGAGTGGTATCTCCGGATGCATTCACACACAAAGAGAGCGCGCTAAATGCGAGTGCACGAAATGGGTTCGCACCGCTGCTTACTTTCGCCGCCTTAGCCGCTAAAGTAAAAATCGATCTATCATCGCGCAAACACAAAACGTCGAGTTGATTCGCTGAGGCGGCCAAAGACGCTCTGCGCGATGCCCAACGCGCGGTAACATCTGCGGGTACCTCCTCTCCCACGTGTTCATCGAGCCATGACGAAATAACATGATCACACGCGTCGATATCTCCGGAAGCCCACGCAAATTCAAACGCGCATCTCAGACTTCTCGGCGCCGCTTTGTAAGCTACGCGTAACCATTTCAGTTTTTGCGCCTTGGCATCCGCAGCAACGCTCGTAGTGGCGATATAATACGCTCGAATGCGCGCACCTCTCGCCGGCGATGCTTTTACGAGCGCGTCGTAATCAAACGGTCGTCCGAGTTTGGCGTGCGATTCAGCAATTATTAATTGTGCTCTTTGCTGAGTTTTCGCTAATCCCGAAACCGAGCAAACCGCGTCGCCTCGAGCAATTTCGAGTGCGCCTAAAGCATCACCGAGATACGCGCGAGACTCCGCTTGGAGCATCGAAACCATGGCGAGTTGTAATGTGGAATATGAAGTCGAAGATAAAACTTCATCGCTTTCGCCATCCGCCTCCATGGAGCGTTCCATTGTCTCGAACAATTTCAGTACTTCTTTGTCCATCTTTGCATCTCTCGAGCCTAATTCAACTCTCGTGCCTTCATGGTGACACTCGAGATCGTTACCAAGACACGAACGATGAAACGAACCTCGACCGAGATTCTTATTTGCATTCCAGGCAGTAAATAACACCCAAAGAGGATTTTCCTCGTCTACTGGGTCTTTGACGTGTTCCTTCATCGCGGATTCGAAAAGGGATTCCTTCGACGAGGACGAATCAACGTCCCAGCCTTCCTCTTCGTCGCCAAGGTATGCGCCTGAAAAAGCGACGATGTCTAAAGCGAGGGCCAAGATTGTTGTTGTATCTACGATACTACTTTCAGAATATTTGCGAATGAAATGGTGAAACGTCGCTTCTGCGAATTTTAGCGCATCTGCGTCCTTTTTCCCATTTTCTTCGACATTTCTGGCGCTACAGTCCAATCGAGCGCGCGCGAGCTTTACGGCAAACGTTTCGATATCTTTCGCATCGCTACCACCTAATTCATCTTTCACATCTTTCTTTGCTTCTGTTGTGCGAAAATACCCGTCCAAAAACGGAATCATTTCCGACGCGATACTCGCGAAACACGCGATGGACGCTTGTTTGGCGATTTGAATCTCGTCTTTTCTCGAGACGATCGTTTTAGATTTCGCGTCGGCGACGGATTCATTCGCGCTGACTTTAGCTTTTTCTTCCGCAAACAGTATCGCACATTTTGCAGCTTTGATAATCGCAGATGACGCGCCGTCTAAAGCGTTCTTCTCTTTCAACATCAAATCCCCTAAATCTCGATACGCTTTGGCGGCTTCTAAATGTTCCCCGCACCTCGAATACCCTTCGCATAACTTTACTAAATACTGCTCTTTCTTCTCGACGTCGCCCGTCTCGGACGCTTTATCGAGTAAAAAAGTAACCGAGGGAACCGCGTGTTCTTTCAAAAACACTTCGTCGCCTTCGCCGTCGCCGTCAAATCCAACTTCCACGATCCCTTTATGCGCTTGCTCTCTCTCCTTATCGATACCCACAGCCTTGACGTAACACTCTCGACTCTTCGCGTACCGTTTCTGCTCGAAATAGCTCTTTCCAGCGCACACGTGCACCTCGTAGCGTTTCTTTTCGTCGTCTTCTTCGTCGTCGACTTCGCGTTCTTCGTATAACTGAATCACCTTTTCAAAATCCTTCGACTTCATCGCCAGCGCGATTCCTCTCATCATCCTTCTTTACGTGGTATTAATATATTAAATTCACGCGTAAAAGAACGTTCTCCAGGCCATGATCAAGCACCCGATGGACACGTACGGCGACAGTCGCTCGCCGATCCTCCCCGCCTTCCAAAATACGCTCTTCACCAGTCCTTTTCTCCTCGGAGCACCAGAAGCACCATCACTCCTTTGTTGTTTGCCTTCGAGTAAACTCGGCGCTTTGAGTTTTACGTACGTGCACGCGCAGATGAAGAAGAGCAAGGTCGTGATGAAAGAGTTCAAGTCGAAGAGCGCCGACATCTTTTTTCTCTCTTCTTCTTCAGCGTATCTGTGTGTTTGTTGTTGTCGCTATTCGCGTCTCCTTTTTGCCCTGAGTTCGATTTCTGTGGAAAACACTTCGAAACACTTCAGAGTGAAAATGCATCGTGCTTCAACTGTTCCGAGGACGACGTTTCATCGAAGGCTTCCGTTCTCGTCGACGTCGTCGAAAAAAAGTCATCGAAATAATCGTCCTCGCTTCAGCACTAGCAGAAGAAGAAGAACGACAGCAACGATAGCATCTGCGCGCGATGCGACTACAAACTGGTCCAACGCCACCGGGGAAAGCGTTCGAGAAATCATCAAAGACTCGCTTTTCGTCTGCGAACGCGCGTTCGTGTGGAACTCCATCGACGTCGGGGGGAGATGCGCGGTGGTTAAAATGAAGAATGGCGAGTTGTGGGTGCACTCGCCGATCGATTTAGACGAAGAGACGAAGCGCGCGATAGATGGGATTGGCGTGGTGAAACACATCGTGAGCCCGAACTACGAACACGTGAAATACGCGGTTCAGTGGAAACGCGCGTATCCGGATGCGATTTTGTGGGGGTGTCCTGGTTTGAAAGAGAAGAAGAAAGGAGAGATACCGTACGATAGGGACTTAGGAGAGGTAGGAGACGCCGGAGTGGAGTGGAGGGAGATGTGGTTGGACGAATTCGAGATGGTGCATTGGGATTGCGAGAGCGTGCTCGAGAAGCCATTCTTCAACGAAGTTTCGTTCGTTCATAAAGAGAGCAAATGTTTAATGGTCACGGACGTGTATTGGAATTATCCGGACGGTAACGGAATGGATGAAAATTTGTACACGTTCAAAGAGAAAGGGTGGAAGTTTCTCATGGATGTTATTTATTTGCCCATTTATAAGGAGGTGTTGTGTTTCGGGAAGAAGGAGAAGTTGCGAGCGCGAGTGGAGGACATCGAGAGACTCGATTTTGATACAATTGTACCGTGTCACGGAACGATTGTGACGGGTGGAGGTGTTAAAAGCGCGCTGAGGAAACACTTGCTGTAATATTATGTACGCTATCATGTTTACTGTACTGTACATGTATTTTTACAATTCTAAAAGTTTAGTCTCGATGTTGATGATGTCTCACCGCCAAAATGGATCGAACGCCTAACGTAATCACCAAGAAAACACCCAGCGCAATGACTAACATCAAATCCGAGTTTTTCTTCCCCCACTCTATTATTTTATTTGTTTCTTGCGCGATATCTTCAGTCGCGCTACCGCTTGCAGAAGAGGACGAAGATGACGGAGGCGGATTCGTTTTCTCTTTCCTCGCATTCTCTTTCATTATAACTTTCTTGACGCGTTTTGAATCGTCCTCGCCGACGCTCATGACGTTCGAGTTGAATATTCCCGGTCTCAGCAACAATAGTTCGCGGAAGATATCAGACACGATGGTTTTATAGTCTTTGTTCTTCCAATCTTTCGCTTCAATCCATTCGCGAACTCGTAATTGCCAAAGCGCGAATTTTACGATGAATTTAGCATCAGGCTCCGCCGATAGCGTGGAATCGTAAAAGCGTTTGGCCAAGTGGTAATCTTTTGCAACCCCTCGTCCGACTTCATGCATTCTGCCGAGATTGAACATGGCAGCTGCGCTCCGTAAGCCAGCGGCTCGTCGATAGATTTCCGCGGCTTTTTCGTAGTTGGAATCTGAATTCATATCGAGAGGAGCTACCGCGTTTCCATCCTCGTCGGTGACCATCAACGTCTCCTCCAAACCGTCATCTTTTTTCGAGGAGACGGAAGAAGAAATCAAACCGGCGTAATGCGCGTCGCCAATTGTGAGTAACGACAAAACGTTTCCTTGATCCGCGGCGAGTTCGTGAAAATAGAGCGAGAACCGTTTCCTCTCTTCTTTCGTTAAGTGGTCTTGCACTCTCCCAAAGTTCCTCTCTAAAATGTACGCCGCGTTTGCTTGCGCCAACTCGACGCCCATTTCAGACGCTTTCGCGTACGCGTACAAGGATTCTTTATAGAGTCTTCGGACAAAATATTCTCTCGCGTTTTCCATCACGTTTACAACGGTCGAGGACCGTTCCGCTAACAGTTTCAACTTATCCAACGCCGGCGCGCACGAAATTGGGGCGCCTAAACCTCCCAATTGCATCATCGCCAGGTTATACGAAGCCAACGAGTGCCCTTGCGCGGCGGCTAAACCGAAATACGTGTTCGCTTTCGTGTAATCTCTCGCCAACGGCGATACTCCTCTCACGTGTAAAGCGCCCAAGTGAAACTGCGCCTCCATGCTCCCTCTCTCTGCCGCTTTCAGGAGCTCCTTCACCGCCTCCTGCGCGTTTTTTTCCACTCCGAAACCGCTCAAGTACATGTACGCTAAGCCGTAACTGGCGTGCGGTGAACCCAACTTTTTAGCCTCTTTGAACCATCTCAAAGCGGTTTCGTTATTTTGCGCGACGCCTAAACCGTTCGCGTACGCGTGACCTAAAGAACTCATCGCCTCCGCGTTGCCTTGCGCCGCGGCCAAATCCAAATACTTCACCGCGATGTCGTAGTTCACGTCCAACCCTTTCGTGCCCAACATATACGCGTGTCCTACCGCGCTTTGCGCGTCTGAGTTCCCTAAATCTGCGGCGTACTGGTAATACGTCACTACGTCTTTTTGCCTTTTCAGCCTCTTAGGCGACTTCATATCTCGGCTCAACCGAAAATTATCGAATCCTTTCTGCCCGTTCTCGCCCATCACCGGCGCAACCACCGGTTCCACAGTCTTCAAACTCGCCGGATGGTAATACAAAACGCTCGCTTGACACGATTTTGGCGCGAACCTTCCCTTCGCGTGTCGATGCCCTAAAGCTAAATGCGATCGCACGTCGCCTCCTCTCGCGGCGAAATAATGATGCGTCATCGCCAAGCCCTCGTCCTTCTCCACGACGCCGCCTAACCCGGTGCTATACAAAAACGCCAACTCAAAGTGCGCCTCCGCGTCGCCCAAATCTGCCGCGCGCTGTAAAAAATAGACCGATTTCTTCTCCGTGCTGATTCGTTTCTGTTCGTTTGCATTCGTCTTCTTCGCCCTGCCGCCCTTCGACGCTCTCGCCAAAGCCTCGTCCACTACCGAATGTCGCCCTTGCTGCAACGCCAAACCAAGCTCTCTCCACGCCTCTTTCCTCTTTGGTTTCTCCTGAACGATATTTATCAAACCTTCGATCGCTTTTGCCTTCTCGCTTTCATCTTGTCCCGCCTCTAAAATCTGCCTAAAATCGTCGATTTTTCGTAAGTCTTCCTCCTCTTCTCGGTCGGATTCCGTTCGCATCAGCGTCTCTAAAATCGCCGACGATCGGACTTTATTCCGCGTCAAATGGACCGGCAACTCGCGAAAAAGCCTCGACGAAATAAAGTTTGGCGAAGAGGAAGACGATTTGCGTCCTTCTTTCCATGTTTCCGATCGCTCTCCTTCTCCGCTTTGATGTTGTTGCTGTTGTTGTTGTTCGGAGAGATCTCCTCCTCCTCGGTTAGGTAAAAATGGCCACTCGGGTTCTAATATTTCCCGCTCCTCCGCCGTTTCTGCCGCGAAAGAAGAAGAAGAAGAAGAACAGAAGAAGAAGAAGAAGAAGAAGAGGCACAAAAGCGACGGCGAAACCAGCGGCGACGGACGGACGGAAAAACGCGACGAAGCAAAGCTCTTCTTTTTTTTCCTCATTTTTGTGTTTTTTTTTGTGTGTCTTGTGATTTTGTGGATCTTCTCTGACGACGAATTTCTTTTCTATTCAAACTTGCTAAAGGCTATTACGAAGAATCATCATCATCGAGAGCTATAAACTTCGCTACATGGAATTTATTGATCGCGAGAGGAAATGATCTCCTCCCATTGGGCGTCGTTGAGTTCGCATCCAACCACCGTGCACATTTTAGCGGCGGCTTCGCATCCGAGTCGAGCGGCTCGTCGGATGTTTTGTTCTTTTTTACTGCTATTATTGTCGTCGTTGGTATCGTCGTCTTCGTCTTTGTTCGAGGAGAGCAGGTAGGAGAATAAGAAGCCGGCGGTGAAGGTATCGCCGGCACCGGTGGTATCGACGACGGTTTTGAGCGTCGGTGCTGGGATGTGGTAAGCTTCTTCTTTGGCTTTTGTCCGGTCGCTGTTTGTCGTCGTCGACGACGACGACGACGAGGGAGAAGCGGCGGAGTAGCAGCGACAGCCTCGTTTGCCTTGCGTGACGACGCACGTGCCGTTAATTTTGTTCGCGATGGTTCGAGCGACCATGGATTCGATCTCTTCTTCTTCTTCTTCTTCTTCTTCTTCTTCTTCTTCTTCTTCTACTTTCCCGTCGGTGCGTTGCTTTGGAAACAGCTCTGGAATAACTTCTACCAGCGCTTTCGCCTCGTCCTCGTTACAAAAAAGCACGTCGACGACGCCTGGATTTTGTTCCAACAACGACATCAACGTTTCTCGGCTGTTCCGAACCACCTCGAACGAAGCTAAATCGATCGATACCAACACCTTCTCTCCGTCTATTTCTTTCATCTCCTTTGCTTTAGTGATCAAACGCGTCAAAAATTTTGGATCGTACAACGCGTATCCTTCGCAGTGCAACAGTCTCGTTCTCCTTCTCCTCATCCTCCTCTTTCCGGCGCGTCTCCCAGCGGCATCCTCTTCGCCGTCTCCGTCGTCGTCTTCTTCGTCTCTAAAAACCTCCAAAACTTTCTCCACTTCCGGTTTATGCTTGCTCGCGCCTAAGTGCGTTCGCATCGTTCGTTGCCCAGTTTTCGTGTTCACAAAACTCACGCACTTCGCTGAACTCTCTCTCGTCGTCGTCGTTCCTGTCGAGGAGGAGTTTTCAATCACGCGGATAGTTTCGCCTTTTTTCGCTCTCACTCTGTTCTTTTCTAAATCTCTCAGAAAGAGATTCCCGTCCTCGTCGTCCGCGATGGTTCCCGAAAAGTACACCCGAATAACATCTTCTTCTTCTTCTCCTTTTTTATCTCGATTTCGCCTGTTATGCCTCGCTAAATTCCCGATGCCTCTGGCCACGTTCGCCGCGCTCCCACCAAACTTTCTCTCCAATGATGCGCCTTTTTGTTTCGATGTTGTTCGTCGTAAAATCGAATCAAAGTCCGCTCTCGAATCGACGAGTTCGCATCCGCCCAATGGAAAAAAGTTGATGTTTTCCTCTTCATCTTTATCGTCGTCTTTCTCGCGAGAAAACAGAGCGCTTCGCAACAGCTCGTCGCTTTCCACGGAGGCGATGAAGTCAGTCACCGCGTCGCCGAGGCAACAACAGACGACGTCGACCGACGACGACTCCTTCATGTGTGAGTGTGTCTATGTTGTTGTTGTTATTGTTGTTGTTCTTTTTTGTTGCGCGAGGAGGGCGAAGAGAGAAAAATGTGGATTTTTGGAGAAGGAAAGACGCGCGAAGAACGCGCGTCCGAAAGGTATATGGGGGATTAATATACGATGTACAAAAGAATACGTGTGATTAATACAAAACTATCAATCTCTCTCTTTCTCTCTCTCTTACACAACGCGCACTTAAAGCGCGCGCATCGTGCGTCTAAGATAAAAAATGTTTTTGTGATTTTCAAAAGTCATCCTCCAACTCGTCGTACGGATTCGGATTGCACAAAGTCAAACAGACCGGCAATAAGATCAAGCCGTGCGCTAAACCCAAGGAAATGCACAAGAACAGTTGCTTGAAGAAGGTCATAAAGACGTACGAGTCCGAGGAACCCAAGACTAAGACGGCAACCATGGTGCTCATGGCGCCGTGGAAGACGGCGACGCCCATGTCTCGCAGAGTCATTCGCATGCGGTCGTTCGGATCGCCGTGTTTTTCCAAGAAGTTTCTACCGATGTGAGCGCTGTAATCGACGGCTAAACCTAGCGCGATGACGAGCATGATGACGGTGACGGAATCGATGTTCAGTCCCCAGACTTGCATATATCCTAAGATGTTAATAACGATCAAGAGGAGGTTGATGAAGACGCACAACACCGTGAGCGGGTCGACGATGAGCAACGCGATGACGACGAAACAGACGAGTAAGGTCAAAGAGACGTTTCGAATGGCTTCTTTGTCGATAGATTTGTATTGTTCAACGTTCAAGAAGTCTTCGTTGTACGCAAAAATATAACCTTGCTCGTTGCCGGGGATGGAGTCGATGGTAGCGCGGATAGAGTCCATGGCCTCGATGGTCGCCGCGGTGTTTTGGCCTTCGGCTTGCGTGGCGCGGATGCGCGTGGCAATAATCGTAGGCGGGGTGGTGTTGGTATCAAATTTTATGTCAGAGGCGTACACGTATCCACCTGGACTGGTTGGAGTCGTGACAAACTTGTACACTTTATCGTTGAACGTGTTTCCACTGGCTGCAGAAGCGTCGACGCAGTTTATTGTTATCCAAGCATCAGGCATAGAACCGGGAGTTTCGCACATGGAAAGGTAAGTATCAAACGTATCCGTCCAAGCATCGACGGATTCATCTTGGACGTACTGGTTCGTTTTAAATGCCGCGGCAGCTTTTTTCAACACCGAATCACTGCCTAAGGCATAATCGGCGGCGACATCAAACTCACTCGTCGTGTATACCTCGATACCTGTACCTCTAGAGAACTCGTCGTCCAAGGTGGATACCCAATCTCTCAGATAGCCCGGAGGCAAGAAATCCATCACGTCGGCTTCTACTTTGATTTTAGATACGCCGGCAATACCACCAGCAGCAATGCCGGCAAAGACGACGAGAACGACTACTTTGACGATCTTGTTCGTGAGAAAGTCTGCGAGAGCGCCCATGACTCTTTTCGTCATGCGTTCGCGACCGACTTGCTCTTGCTCAACGCCGTCGACGACAACAACAACAGGTGCCCCCGCCGCTGGCTTGCAGCACGGAATGCAACACGTCGCACCTTCGTCGCAAGTTGGGCAGCAAAAGCAGTCCCCTCTTTTTTGCATTCGTCGTCGTTCGTCGATGGCTAAAAATGCCGCGAAAAACGTCAACTGGTACAAATAATCGAAGAGAATACCACACGCCGCATAGAAACAAAAGTTTCTCAACGCCGGTAAACTCGTCGATGAGCCGATTAAAAAGGCGAAAATATCCGTGAATGAGGTGACGGTAATACTCATCCCCGCCGTTGACAAGGCGTTTCCTAATCTCTCCGCGACGGATAAGTACGGGTTCGTGTTATCGTACGCGTTGACCAAAACGAACATGTCGTCCACCCCAATGCCCAATAACAAAAACGGCAACACGTTCATCAACGGCGAATAGAAGAGGCCAAAGTAAGAACACAAGCCGTAACTGGAAGCGATGGCCAAACCAATGGATAAGACCCCCATCCCAGAAATGAATACTCGAGATCCGACGCACCCTTCTCCGCCTTTACTCAACATGAACGTGGCGTAGCTTAAAATCAAAATGAACGCAATCTGTAACTTCAAGATATCTCCGTTGATCGCGGAGCCAAACTCATCCCCGAACGAGCGCGAAACCGCGTATTCGACAGATACCGTTGCGCTGTATTCTTCTTCCACCTTGCGAATAATCTCCAACACTTTATCCTCGAACGCGTCGCCTCTATCGTCCACCTTATTGCCGTCTTTGACGACTTCGAAATTCTTCATGAGAAATTGCAAAGTAACCGACGTCGCGGTGTAATGTCCTTCGCTCGTCAAAGTCGGATGACCGCTCGTTTGGTTCAAATAAATGTCTGGCCCGTTAATAACTCCGGCTGTTACGGTGCACGCGTTCGAATCGCTGTGCTTTAACCCGTTGCTGGTGGCACAATTTTCCTCGTCCTTGAGAACATCCGCGGTCAACTTTGCGTTGATTTTCGCTTGCGTATCCCAATTCGTAGGATTATTCTCAAACACCCCCAAAATAGAACTCATGGCGCAACTCTTCGAGTATCGATAACACTGCCACTCCTCCTTATCGGTCTTCGAATACTTCATCCCAGCCGCATCCGGGGTATCCGCGTTAGGCACGTCTTTATCCACGACCCAGTACGCGCCGCCCCACGTGATGTTCTTCCCGTCGTACTCCACAAACGCCTCCTCTTCAATCTTCGATCGAAACGCGTGCAACGCGTCCAACGTCTCCTTCGTGTACGCGTTCGTCCCCGTCTTTGGTTTCAAAACGACGCTCCCAAACCGCGCCTCGCCTCCGTAGTTGTCGTCCACGAAAACCCGATCGTCTTGCGCGCGTGTGTTCCCAGGCACCCACAATTTTTCCGACCTGTTTTCGTTCGTCAATCGCATCACGCCCGAGGCGCAAAGAGCGGCGAGAATCACGCTGAAAACAATCACCCGAAACGGGTACGTGCCAACTTTTACGCCAAACGCGCGAAACTTTTTCGAGAGAAACCGGTTCGACGCGTTCGCCAGTTTGCTAAACATCGATCGTTGCTCGTTTGAGACGACGTTGTTGACGCTCTTCTTCTCAAAGTCGCCACTCATCACGGACGATGAGACTTGGACGCTCTTGGAATCTACGGATTGCTGCTCGCCGTAACTTTCCAGAGACTGCGCAGACATGGGCGTTTGCGAACGCGGTGGATTCATTTTTTCTTTACGTACTCTTTCTCTCTCTCTCTTGCGTTATCGGAGTGTTGATTTCGCTCTGACAGAGACGCACAAAAAGCGCGCGATACAAGAAAAAAGAGTGACGTTGGCTTTTATTTATCCACTTTTCCGTATTTTTTCGACCGCTTTTTGGCAAAAGTATATTCTTCTTCTTCTCTTGCTTCGACCGACTAAACTCTTTTGACTACAAATCTCTCTCTATTAATATTGTTATTATTACATTTTTAAACTTCTCTGATAGTATTAAAACTACTCTCTGATCAACGTGTTGTTGTCGTCGTCGAAGGCGTCTCTGAGAACTTGCTCTCGCTCTTCTTTCGAGGTTGTCTCGACGCACAAGGCCATGTTGTGTCGCCCGCCGCAGCTGAGTTTGACGCATACCCATTTACCTCCGTTCGGTAGCGGCGGGAATTTGACCTCCCCGGGTCGACCGGAGTAAGGACCGTTGACGACGCGGCCGAGACGGCCCAAGGAGTTGCGGCCCCAGGAGAGGAGTTGGCCTCGGGAGGTCAAGGCTATGGTGTGCGAACCTCCGAGAGAGGCATCGACGATTTTGTAATTTACATGGTGTTTGCTTTCATCGTCGTCGTTTCTGTTGTTGTCGTTGTTGTGATCGTTGTGTTCGTTGTTGTGTTGGTCGCTATTATTTGAGGTGTGGTTTCTGCCGTCGTTGTCGTTGCGTGGAGAAGAAGAGGAGGTTGACAAAGACGATGAAAAATTTACCTCGGTCGGCGTGATCTTATCCGCGCAGTCGTCGTCGCCCATGCCGAGTCGAGCGTACTCACCTCTTCCCCACGTGAGTAACTGCCCGCCCGCAGTTATACACGCCGAGTGCCATCCGCCGGCTCGTATTTTCACCACGCCTTTTCTGTTCAAAGTCTCGATCGCTCTCGGCGTAGCCTCGTTCCCGGTTTTCTGGTGCCCTAACTGTCCGTATTCTCCATGTCCCCACGAATACACCGTCCCGTCTTTGGTTAAAGCCAACACGTGAAAACTCCCCGCCGCGATTTCGCAACAGTCTCGTAAATTCTCCACCTTCTTCGGATGATACGTGTTTGGACCGACGCCACCGACGGGACATCCCCACGAATACACGTCGCCATCAACAGTCACCGCAAACGAAGACATCCCACCGCATGCGACCCGTTTCGCTTTAATCAACGTCTTCGGACTCTTCCAATCCAATGGAATCGTAATCGGCGTCGAAATAGACGTGTTCGCGTAACCTCTGTCGTCAATCACCACGCCTTTTTTCCTCTGCTCGTCCGCTCTGCTAGTGCTTCCCCACGTCGTCGCCGCGGTATCGTTCTCCTTATTACCTTCTTCTATTTTCTTCTTCTCCGTGGCGCACTGGCCGTATTCGTTTCCTCCCCATGCGTGTACTCTCCCAAACTGATCGACGGCCAACGCGTGCCACCCGCCGAGCGCGAGTCTGACGATTTCCGATTCCACGAATTCATCTTTAATGTGCAGCTGCTGCAACTCATCGGTGGTATCGTGCGTAAAATACGTCGCTTTCATCGGCGTTTTAATAAACTCTTTATCGTTATCTTTTCCGTTGTTGTCCTTGTTCTTGTTGTTGTTCAAGCTCTCGCTCAACCCGAGCGTATCGTGCGAATTCCACCCCCAACTGTACAACTCTTTCTCGCTCGTCAAAACGCACGAATTCCTCGACCCGGCGATCAGCCGTTCGATCTGTCTCGCGCCGTCATCGTTCTCCCCCTCTTCATCTAGAGCTCGCGTTTTACCACCACCATCACCATCACCTCCAAAAGAAGAAGAAGAAGAAGAAGAACAAAAGCTCTTCCAAGGGATCTCCGTCGGTTGTTCGATGCAAAAATCCAACTCTTTCTTGGCGCGTTCTAACCCGAGCTGGTAGTCCTCGCCGCATCCCCAGACGAAGAGCTTTTTCCTCCTCCGTATCGTCGTCGTCGGTAGGGGTCCTTTTTCTGGTTCTTGCCGCATGCCTTTCTTCTTCTTCTTCTTCTTCTTCTCGGACCTCTTAAGAGCGTACTTTAGAAGATACGTTTTACTCGTAACGGCATTTTTGTCACTTTTTATACTTAGGGTTTGACACCCTAAATGGTCTAAAGAGCAAAATGCCCTGATTTTCTTCTCCGGTCTTGCTCCACTTTTAGATACATATAGGATAAAAAAGAATGTCGACGACGACGATGCGATGCGGCGGCGTCGCCAGCAGTAAATGCACCGTCGGGAGCGTCGAATGCGGCGTTAGATTCAATAATCATCGGGGGCAGTTTCAGCGGTTTCAAAATCATCATCGCAAGACCACCATCGCGAGGAATAATAGAATGTCACTTTCATCATCAGCGGAAGCGAAGAAGGCGTTAGATACGATTGATGACGACGATTGCGCTTCTTCTTCGTCTTCGTCTGCTACGACGAGCCGGCGGGAGATGATGCTCGCGTCTCTGACGACGACCTTTGCTGCGAGTTGCGTTTTCACCACCTCCTCCTCCTTAACTTTTCCGAAAGAAGCGATGGCATTCACGAGACCTCCGCCTGGATTCGATCTGTACATCGACACCATCGATGGGTACGAGTTTTTACGCCCGTCGTCTTGGGTGGAAGTGAAGGGTTCCGGGAACGACATTTTTTACCGAAACCCGAGGAACGTGGAGGAGAACTGCTTCGTGGCGATATCGTCGCCGTCTTCGAACTTTTATAAATCGGTGAGAGACGTCGGGACGCCGGAAGATGCCGCGGGGAAGATATTGAAACAGACGCTCATCGAGTTGACGAGCACGCGGCTGGGCATCGTGAGAGAGAGCGAAGTGGTGAGCGCGAAGGAAGATTTGGATAAAGATGGGACGCCGTTTTACGACATAACGCTGAGAATTAAATCGTACGCGGCGAAGAATCAGTACGGGTTGACGCCGGAGGATAGGCCGCAGACGTTAGAGTGGGATCGGACCTTTTATTCTCGATTAGGGACGGAGAACGGGAGGCTGTACGAGTTGAGGATGCAATCGCCTTCGGACGAGTTCGAGCAGAGCAAGGAGCAATATTTAGCGGGGATGGGTAAGAGTTTTCGGCCGTTCGAGGTGGATACGCCGCCGCCGAGCGTAGGGAAACAGCTCGGGTTGAACTTTATCTGATGTTGTGTTTTAAAATTATTGATACAAATAAATATTAGCAGTCTCTTCTCTCTCTCTCTCTTCTCGCGCGCGTTCTTCTATTATACTTTGCTCGGCACGAACCACTCTCCTTTCTTTCTAGATATCAATCTCGCTTTCGATTTAAACAAATCGTCGTCCTCCATCGCGAATTGCGGCACGTTATCGGTTCCTAATAAAACAATCGTCGATCCGCTTCCGGACATGAACACGACTGCCCCGTCCTCTTTCGTCGCGTCGATTAACTTATCCTTCAACTCGCCCAACTCTGGTAACTTGGAAAACGCGGGCCTCTCTAAATCATTGATCGCGTTCTCGTACGTGCATCCGTCCTCGTTTAGCGATTTCAGCAAAGCTAGCGGATCCGCCGTCGACCTCTTGTCTAAATCCAACGCCTTGAAAATCGTCGGCGTGCTCAACCCAATCGACGGCTTCACCAAACACATCTTCGTCGTCAGCGGCAGCGGAGGTTCCACGTTTTCCACAATCTCGCCTCTTCCGGTGCAGTACGCCGCCCCAGTGCTAAAAAATACCGAAATATCGCTCCCAATATCCCCGGACCACTCCAACAACTCCTCCTCCGTCGCGATGTCGCCGCACAGTTTGTTTGCCGCGTACAGCGCCGTCGCCGCGTTCCCGGACCCGCCGCCTAACCCCGCCCCGGACGGTACCGTCTTCTTCAATTCCACCCAAAAGTATTGCTTCACTCCAGTCTTCTCCCGGAACAAGTTTAACGCTTTAATCACTAAGTTTGACTCGTCCAACGGAATCGACGTATCTTCGCACACCAGAGTATCTTTCGTCTCCGAGGAACTCTTCGCGAAGGACATTTCGTCCCCTAAATCGATAACGTGGAATAACGAGGCTAAATCGTGGTACCCATCTTCTCTGCGTCGAACGATGCGGAGGAACAAGTTGATTTTAGACGGCGAGAATAAATCGATTTGCTCGAAACCGTCCGGGTTCTTTTGCATTTTGGAAGAAGAAGAAGAAGCCATCGTCGCAATCGTCGCGCGATGGTTCGAAAAAGTAGATGAGTGAAATCGATTTTGTCGTTGACGACGATTGAAAAAAATGGATGTCGTCGTCGATTGGTGGTGTTGTCCCCGCCGATGTTGATTACGCTGCTGCTGCTGCATCGGCTTGAACGTCGAGCGCGGCGTCATCGCCGCAAATGCTAAACTCATCTTTCTTTCTATTATTGTGCGTAATGCGCGTGTTATCCAAAAAAGAAAAGTGCGGAGCGTGGATGAAAAAGATTTTTTCCCACCTCCATCACAAAGAACTTCAAAAAGCAAAATATACGAGCGCTAAATACGCGATGACGACTTTAGGACGAGAGCGAACAAGAAGCACACGCACTGCATCACATATACGCATATATCAAAACAAATGATTTCATTATTCTCGTTTCGATGTTCATCAATCCTCGCTCGGTTTCTCCAAGGAACCAATCTCCTCGCTCAATCGAGAGACTTCCATCAGCGTGAACGCGTCTTTGCCAAAGTTTTCTTTCGGGGGAGTGACTAAGGAGTATTCGATGGCGGATTGAAACTCAGCCGGGGAGCACTCGAACGGGCCGTCTAAGTGCGCCGGAATGACGTGCGAGAACTCCCACTTGTTGTCTTCGCAGACTTTTTTGGTCCACTCTCGGACCTCCTTTTTGCGTCTCGGGAAGGCGAGCAAAGCTAAGACGGGTGGGACGAACCCGTGTTTGCGGTTGGTGAGGTTTTCGAACGCTGGTTTCCAGCTCGAGTCCCAGGTGAACGCGTCTAATAAATCGTCCGCGGCGTTCGGTAAGGAAATTTTAACGTCGACCGAGTCCGGATTGAACAACAAACCGAACAAAACGGTTTTGCCCCACCCCTCGGATCGAGTTTCCGAAGTCATCGGCTTCGATTCGCCTTGTTTATCCATCGCGCGCACGTACAACGGTTCCGGATCAATGGTCGCTACCGGGACGGGTTTGTTGGATACTTTTTCGAGGACGTCGGTCAATACCAACGATTTCGTCTCTTTGACGTAAAACGCGGTATCCACGAACCACGGATCTTTAAAGTTTCGCAACGACGAACCGCCGACTTTCAAGGTTTCGTGTTCGATTTCGTCCTTCCACGGGACGTAATCGTTCGTCTCTTCGCTTCGCTCTTTAGAGCTTAGGGGTAAATATTTCGGCTTATTCGGAAAGATTGGAACGAAATCCGCGAGCTTCACGTTCACCGGGAACGTCCAATCGTCTTTCGGCAACCACACGTCTGCATCCGGGAAGTACTGCGCAAATGGCCCGCTATATATCTTGTGCTCAATAGCTACGCTTCCCACGACGATGTGTTTCACCTTACCGTGTTTCTCTTCTAACTTTTTGACGGCATCGATGACTTCCATGGTCGGCGCGACCGGGTTGTGCACCCACAACCCGCCGTTTTTCAATTTCACCACCGTCATTCTCACGTTCACGTACACGTCCAACAACCCTTGCAACTGATCGAAGGTCCACACTTTATCCGATAAGACGTTCTCTTTTAAAACCGTTCGATTCCCTTCCGCGTCGACGATCACTTGCTCTTCGTTAAACGTCGGGTTGGTAATAAACGTCGTTTTCGTCTTGTACGGCGCTAACGGTAATGCCCACCAGTACGTGTAATACGCAGACTCTCTCGACGCAAGTTTCGCCCAGTATTGGTCTTGGAGTTCTCGAGCGCTCATCGTCGCCGCCGCCGCGCCTCCTTCCTCGCCCCCGGCAAGCGCGAGTCTATTATTAAACACGTTATCCATCAGCATCCACGCCGAAAAGGATCTCGTCGCGGCCCCGACCATGGCGTCTCTTCTACTCATCTTTCTATCGTCGTCGCCGCCGTCGCTATTCGTAATACTCCCATATCTGTTGTTGTCGTTGTTATAATCTTCTTCTTCTTGTTCTTCTTCTTCGTCTTCTTTAAAAGAAGCGCTGCTCCTCGCGGAAACTCTGGATGAGGAAGAGGACATCGCGTTGCTCCTTCCACTCCTCGTCGCCGCAAAAGACGACGACGAGAAGCGCGAGCACCGTCGCCATCTCGAACGCGATGATGATGATGATGATGATGATGATGTAATCGATGACGACGCCGACGTTGAACACAAACTCGTCGCAAACATGATGACTCGCGCGTTTATATCAACCTCTCCTTCTCGCGATAAACACACAAAATCACTCTCTCGTCCGCGCGCAAGAATACGTAAAGTTCTTTTCAGAGATGGCTTTTAAACGCGAAGAGCGCTCTCTCTTTTCTCTCTTTCAAAAGTTCTTTTTTTTCTGTGGTGTGTTTCCGAGCTCATCGAAGAGAGAAGAGATACGGATGACGATGCACACTTACACGCACGAATCGTTGGAATCGTGGACCGAGAAATGAAATTTATAAACAAACGCTCTCGAAAACGAACGCGCACCGCAGAAGAAGACAACGAAACATCTCGAACATGCGGAAAAAAAAAGAAAAAAGACGAATACACGCACCTTTACTTACTCTTTTCCCGGAACCGTTCGTTGCACACAACATGCACTTTAACAAACACTAACAACGACTATTAAGTACTCTCTGTTTAATCAAAAGAGAGCTTCTTTGAGGAGGAAGAAGAAGATCGCGCGATGATGATGACGACGATGATGAGAAGAGCGATGTCGTCGTCTTCTTCTCGTTGTTCTCGTTCTTCTTTATTTTGTTTCAGTCCGCGACGACGTCAAGTTCAACAACAACAACAACAACGACAGCAAGAAGGAAAGAGCAGAGCGTTGACGACGCATTCGCCGTTATCATCCGCCGTTGTTTCGAGGAGTTCTTCCTCTTCTTCGCATCAGCTCGACACGAACTACCTTCCGCTCTATTCCGCGGACTGGGCGAGAGTCGATCTTCCACCCGGGCATCGTTTCCCGATGGAGAAATATCTGCTGACGAGACGAGCGATTGAGAAAGAATCGCCGGAATTTTTGCGATATTCCATGCGAGAATCGCCCGCGGCGGCGAAGGAGGACGTGTTGCTCGTGCACACGAAAGATTACGTGGAACGCGTTTTAGAGCAAAAACTGACGCGAGAGGAAGCGAGGACGATTGGGTTCCCGATGAGCGAGGATTCGGACGGGTATTCTTCGACATTCTTATCGGCGGACGAGACGAAGAGAGGGCAGCAACACGTGACGAGAAGTTTAGCGAGCACGGGTGGGACCATCGCGTGCACGAGGAATGTTTTAGAACACGGGTTCATGTGGGCGGGACAGTTAGCCGGAGGGACGCACCACGCGTTCGCGGGACACGGGGAAGGATTTTGCGTGTTTAACGACATCGCGTGCGCGGTAAGAGTGGCGCAGAGAGATTACAAGGAGTTGTTCGAAGGCGAGGATAGAAACGTGTTGATTGTCGATTTGGACGTGCATCAAGGCAACGGTACGGCTAAGATTTTTGAAAACGATAAAAATATAATCACGTATTCTATTCACGGAGATAGAAACTATCCGTGGAAGACGAGGATGTTCTCAGATTACGACATCGCTTTACCGGACGATTGCGAAGACGAGGAGTATTTGAATGCGTTGGAAACATCACTCCCGAACGTTTTCGAGAAGCATAAACCGTTTTTGGTGTATTTTCAAGCCGGAGTGGACGCGTTGAAAGCTGACTCGTTCGGAAGGTTGAGCATGACCCGAGAAGGATTGAGGCGACGGAATAATTTAGTTCTCGCGTTGTGCGTTGAATATAACAGTAAATTAGTGACGACGATGGGTGGCGGGTATGCAAAACCGATCGAGCGCTCCATTGAGTGCCATTCAGATGTATTTCGAATCATGGCATTGAAGCATAAAGCGATTTTGGAAGAGCGGAAATATTTAGAGAAGATGGTGAGTTGATGCAATCCATGAATTAATTTACATGTATTGGTTCGAGGCGCGAGCGACGGGGTGAAAAAAAATCCTCCTCCTCGTTGGATCGAATTTTCGTCATTCTTTCGGGAGCACAACTCGCGTGCGACGAGAACGACGACGATGAAAATGCGAGTGGATCGTGCGGTTGTGTTTATCGCGCTGATTTGTATATCAGTGCCAACGACGACGACAACAACAACAACGACAAGGTTTGTTCGTGCTTCCGGTGTGACTAATCTGCCTTCGAATGAAATTTTTTTAGATTCCATTTGCAAGTGTTTGAAAGAGGACCCAAAAGATGGCGATTGTACTTCCTTCGCAACGAGTACTGGTTACGGCACGATGCCTTTTTGGATGACGAGAGATGTCACCAACATGGCGTACGCGTTTGATTTCGAACGTTTGGTGAGTTCCGGACCAATGGGGTGCAATTTGACCGAGATCGAAGCTTTACGATTCAATGCAGACTTGAAATACTGGGACACTTCGCACGTGACAAACTTTGACTTTATGTTTCGAAGAGCGAAAAGTTTCGACGGCAAAGGATTAAAGTTTTGGAATGTTGGCAACGCGGAAACGTTGAGAGGGATGTTTCAAGAAACCGCTGAATTCGACGACAACATCGCGTTTTGGGATATTCGGAACGCGATCGATCTGTCGAAACTTTTCTTGAACGCCGAGAAATTTAGCCAGCCGATTGGTTTCTGGGACGTATCGAATGTTGAAACTGCTTTTGCGATGTTTGAAGGTGCGAGACGCTTTAACGAAGATATTAGCACGTGGAATTGGGCGTCTATTTTCAGCGGCTCGAACCCTTCTAACTCTTGCAAAAAGAAGAAGAAGAAGAAGAAGAAGCGGATGCGCGCATTGTTGCAACAACAAACTGATAACGAAGGCGAGTATTTTTTGCGACTATGCGGCGAGGAGATAGGCTTGAAACAAATGTTCAAGAATGCTCCGAGGTTTAACGGAGACGTTTCGACGTGGAAGGGTGAGGCGACCCGTTACGAACAAGAGAATATGTTTGAGGGTTCGGACAGTTTCAACGCGAAATGGAAGTGTAAAACCGAGTTCGACGGTCCTACGGAGACCTGCAAAGAAAGAGCGGAAACAGAGATTCGAGAAGAAATTAGCGAAATCCGAGAGTTCTTTCGAAGCACTTAAAGAAATGGTATATGCTGTTACACTGCTGTATTGTAAATATATTATGCTTACATTTGCTCTATTTTATGCGCTACTGCTACATCTAAACTATTAACTTCTAAACTTCTCACTCTTCGCACCCGCACTCGTCGTCGTCGTTGACCAAGCACTGCTGATGTTCCTCTGCTCGGTTCACCGCGTCGTATTCGTCGACTCGCAAAACGAGACGCCACCCACCATTCGTCGTCTCTGGGCTCCTGTGCACGCTCGCTTTGCCACTCTGCCACATTTCTCCTTTCAAAAACAAAATGTCGCAACTTTCACCTCGCTCTGCGACGAGTTTCCTCTCGTACAATTTCGCGTTCGATTTCAACGCGTCCGAGAGAGGGAGCGCCCACGAAGCGCTTTCTCTCGCCGCGGACGCGATTACTTTATGCACCAACGAACGTTCATCCAACACCTCCGTCTTCCTGCCAAAATAAGTTGTCATCGCTCGCAAAGGCACGTAATCCACGTGCAATTTAGTGCACAAAGTTCTTCTCAACAGAGAGAGCGAAACGACCACTTTCTTCGGCGCTTCCTTCTTTTCCTCCTCGAAGAAGTTTCGATACTCTCTCACCACGTCTTCGACGTCGCGTTCTAAAAACGCAATCGAACTTTCCGAACACGACGACAAAACGTCCCCGACGCGCAATGCTCTCGCGTCTGGATTTCGAGCGTCCAACTCTGCGCGCAATTCAAACTCTTTCTCGCATCGTTCGCACGCGCGCAGGATGTCTTCGGGGAAGGTTTCTTTTACTTTTTGCCGCGATTTCACGACCGATGACGACGACGACGACGAAGAAGAAGAAGAAGAAGAAGTTGCGACGACGACCACTTCTCCTCCTCTTCTTCTTCTTCTCCCGACCAACGGTGTCGCTGGACAAGAGACAAGCCTTCGCGCCGCCGCCGCGATTGGAAAAGGAGGAGAAGGTGATGAAGAAGACGGCATCGCTTTCATCATCATCATCGTTAGAAATGAAGAATCCCCTAAAAGTTAAGATACGAAATCACCTAAAATAACTTTCCCCAAAACTTTAAAAAGAAGCGCGGACTTGTAAAGATGCACGCACAAACGAGCGCTCTCAATGCCGCCACCAACCGTAATAATTTGAGGACATCTTCGTTTTCTTCATCGTCGTCGCGCGTTAGGCCCAGACGCGGGACTGTCCTTGTTCTTCGCGCATCTTCTTCTTCTTCATCTTCTTCTTCCGATGGTGATGATGACGACGACAAAATGAAACCACCTTTTCAACTGCCGAAAGCGCTTTGGACGAATAAAACGGATTCGAAATCGCCGGAAGAGAAATGTTCGGAGATTTACCAATCGTACATCACGATGGCGGCGACGAGAGTCATCATGGCGCAAGACGATGGGTTCGGGAACGAGTGTTCGGAAGATGTAAACGTGAGCGAAACGACGAGTAAGATATTAACGCACAAGGAAAAGCATTCGATGCTTTCTGGGACGATGTTTTTGAAGAGCATGATGGAAGCGGAGGATCCAATTTTGAGGTCAGCGGCGTTGAGAATCATAGAGACGAGACGAGTGTACGCCTCGGACGAGAACTTTGGGTTGGATTGGGATGCGAGTTTTAAATTCGCGACGGACGACATGGAGCGATGGCGGGTGGAGATGTTGAAACGCGTGGCGGAGAAGTCGCTGAGAGGAGAAGAGAGCGTGTAGTTTATGATAGATTGCTTTTATTTTAGCGTGCTTGTATCTTTGTTTGTACTTTTAAAAATGTGTATGTATGTGTGTATGTATAATCTGCGTCGCGCTTTGCAAGATGCGTATGTGTTCAATTTTGTAGTACTTGTGCACCAATCTCCTCCTCCTCACGCCGCGGTGGCGTCAAAACCTTCTTCTTCCCATTTCTTACCAAACGTCTTGCGACCGTTGTCGATCCAATGATCGATCATTTCCGCGATACCTTTGCCAATGCCCGCAACTTTACCCACTTTTTGTCCCTTGACCGTCTTACCTAACATGCCTTTCCCGCTTCCTGGCTTCGTCACGTCGTAATCCAACAAACTGATGTTTTTCGCCGCGCCGGCGTACGCGTTTACTTTGAACGCTTCGACGACGTTCGTGCCCAACTTTCTCGCTTTCATCACCAAATCGTTCAAAGCGTCCACTAATGGTTGGTTTTCCGCACACAACGCTTGCGTTTCAGACTTGGCTTTTTGTTTCGGCCACACCTCTAAGGCGTCTTTGAAAACCTCTTCGAGCAAAACGTCTCCGGTTTCGTCGTTTACGTTCTTCTCCAAGTTCATCCACGCCAAGATTTGCGGTCCAGCTTCTTTTAAATTGTCCGGACAGGACAATTTCTCCTCGTTTAAGATTCGAAGGAACTCTGTCGCTAAGACAGCTCCTTGCACGCCACTCTCGGACAGTTTGTTCAACTTCTCCGTCGGTATGCTCGAACTCACTTTGTTGTTTTTCTCTTCCTCCTTTTTCTTCTTCTCTTCCTCGGTCAACGGCGGATTTTCGATCAAATATTCCTCGTACGTTCGCCATTTCGGTCTTTCGAACTCGCTCAGTTTCTTCGAAAAGTTACATCGAATCAAGTACATGGCTTCGGGGTCGTACGTTCCCGGGCAGTGCACTTCGCCTCTCCCTAATTTCTCCTTATTTTTGGACACGTGATACGGACTCTCGTATCTCACGTTCAAATGCGGCACTTTCTCGTTGTTCCCTTTCGAGCAGTGCGGACACTTCGTTAACCTTCCGTACAATTCGCCGTCGATGCACTTGTACACCAACTCGTCCTTCTTCCCACCGGTGGTGTATCCATTCGCTTTGCACCATTTCTTCAACTCTTCCGTTTTCATCGCCTTGTACTTCTCTTTCAGCGCGGCGACCTCCGCTTCGTCCTCTTCCGGGAAGGTGTACAAACCATCCTCACCAAGCGGTACCGCCGGTTCAAAGTTGTCGAAGTTGTTCTTCTCATTCCACGGCGTGAACCACAACGATTTTTGCGCGTATTTGCGTCGCCTGTCCGCTTCATCCGCGCCGGATTTTTCCCTCTTCGTGGTTGTTTTCTTCGTCGTGTCTTTTTGAATTTTTTTCTTCGATTCTTTCTCCTCTCCACCAGCACCAACTCTTTCACCGTCGTCGTCGTCGTCGTCGTCTACTTTCTGTCTCTTCACCTCCTTCTCTTCCACTTTGACGTCCTTCTCGCCGTCGTCCTTGCCGTTCATCTCCTTCACCAAACACTTCTGCTTTAAGGAAATCTTCTCCCCTTCCTTCGTCTCGCTTAAAACTTGGACTAAAAATCGATTTTTCTCGGCGTCGAATTGTATCACTCGCGCGGATTTTCCGTTCAGCTCTGGTTTGCTCTTCACGTTGGCGATTTCGACCACCGTTCCCGGTGGGAAGAGCGCGATGACAGTTTCTTTCTCTTCTTCTTCTTCTTCTTCGGGGGACATCTTTTCGTTCTTCTTCTTTTCGTGTTTAGAAAAAGAGTGATGCGTCTGATTTTTGAATTTTGTGAAGTGCGAGAAAACGAGAAAAATCGATAAAATACACGCGAGCGTGTGTAGGTGTGTACACGTGTGAATGTGTATCTCTCTCTCTTTCTTTCTTACAAGTTTGCGCGCGATTTAACCAGACTCCTCACTCTCTGATGATGATTATGTGTCGTCATGTGGACACCCGTTTTCTTTCGCGTAGTTTAAGCACTCGATGTGGTTGTTTTGGGCAGCGAAACGGCACGTTTTCCAATCCCAAGGCGCGCCGTTTTCGTGGAGGTATTTGAGGATATCGAGATGGCCGTATTGGGCGGCAAATGCGCACGGAAGACTAGCAATTGGACAATTCTGCTTCATGCAATACTTCACGATGTGAAGATGGCCAATCTTAGCTGCTTTATTGATCGTCCCCTCGTCCCATTCAAACATTTTCTCTTCCCGCAACCAACGAAGCAACGCGAGGTTTCCAGTTGCAACTGCTTCGTAGCAGAAACAACACTGCCCATGTTTACCCTCGATCTTTCTCGTCACTTCCTCATACGTGCCGGCATCTTCGTCCCAGACTTTAACTTCAAAAGTATCTTTCAATTCCCGTCCCGATCGTCTGATCGCGTCGCGACTTTCTCTGTTTACCTCTCGAAACACTCTGAACTCCAACTCCGATAACTTCGGTACAATACAGGTCTCGAAAATATCTCTGTACTGCACATCAGTCAAAATCTTCCACAACGGCAACGGCGTCACTTTTCTCTTCAACTCCTTCAACTCTTCTTCCTTCTCTTCCATCTG
>Ga0255765_1000564_pt1 | contig 49642 bp, 45 predicted proteins | sample 041ome_8_FD_179965 | JGI IMG/M metagenome (GOLD analysis project Ga0255765, IMG submission 179965) | Coastal salt marsh microbial communities from the Groves Creek Marsh, Skidaway Island, Georgia - 041407BS metaG (version 2) | ecosystem: Environmental > Aquatic > Marine > Intertidal zone > Salt...
TGCCACATCTTTCTCAAGCTCAACTGCAATCTGCTCTGTACTGGGCTCCACTTTCAACAATTCTACCCATCCAATCATTGACGATAATGGGGTGCCTAGTTGGTGAGCAGTCTCTTTACTCATTCCAACCCAAACCTGATTTTGTTCTGCCTTTCTAGCCGTGCTAAACAATAGATAAGCTATTACCATGAATAGTCCAATTACCCCGAGTTGGGCCAATGGGTAGTATTTCAGTTGAGTGAGTAAGAATGAGTCTTCATAATAGACTAATGCGGGTCGATCATTGATTTCTATAGCCAATGGTTCATGCTGATCCGACATGGCTTGTAGTCTTTGCCCAAGTAATTCTGTGTTAGTTAATGTAGTACTATCAATATTTCCAGCCTCTATTATATTACCAGTGGCAGAATCCATCAGAATTATTGGGCTCGATGCCGCATTTAAAATTAAGTCTGAAATAAATGATTGTTGTAAGTCATCGAAGGTCGTTTTCAATTCACTAAAAAGCTTTGAATCCTTGTAATAGAGATAGACCTTACTGCTTCCATAGTACACAATTTCAATAGGCGGATATTGATCCGACATACTCTTCAACTCCCGTTTTAAAACTTCGTCTTTGTCCTCTGCCGGACCAAAATCGATGTTTCGATAAGATGTAATCACTCCTTTTCCGTTGGTAAGAATAACAGGGACCGTAGTGTTCTCGTTTAAAACATTCAGCGCAAAGCTGACCTCGGTTACGTCAGGTCGAGCCAAATACTTTGTCGCCTCTAAATACAGCTCAACTTTGCTCCGTTCCCCTTGTTGAAGTTTCCTAAACAAACCACTTGTGTAATGTACCAATGCGGATCGCTTTTGAACCGCATCCGCCCAAATTTTCACCTTGGCCTTTTCCTCATTGGCAATCTTATCTACTAAAGACTTTGTATAGGCTAGAGAAACGCCTACAATAGCCAAGGCTGTTACAAACAGCAGCAGTTTCCACCTCTGTTTCTTAGAATAAATGTTGTAGTCTCTGGCCATGTGATTCCTACGAATATCAATAATTCGAGGGTTGCATTAAAAATCATCGTCTTCGAAATCACCTTCGCCTAATTTCTTTTTGCTTGACTCTGTCTTTTTAATGATGTTTCGGATGCTTGATTTATCCTTCGCCTCAATTTGCTTCTTCACCGCTGTATCAGCTTTATTCAATCCTGCCTCAGGATCAAACTCAATTCCGATTACTTCTTTCTTTCCCTCAGGTAAATTCACAGTGGAGTCACCAGAAAACACCTTAAACTCCTCCTTCAATAGCGACTTCACCGTATTTTTTTCTGAATTCATTTCGTCCTTCAACGTTGTTTTGAGATTGGTGCGCTCCAATTCTACATCAAAATCATCTGTGGTTCCTTTCATGGTCAAGTAGATTCGAGTGCGCCCCTTTTGGTCGCGCTGCACATACTCATTGTATGGTTCGGTTCTGTCCTTTAGCTCTAAAAGCTCATTCAACGAAAAATCCATGGCATAATCGATCTCATTGTTGAAAGTGTGTGTTCCAGAAACGTTCAAATCAATGGCAGAGGAACGAATATCCATTTGAGGGATACTGATAATCCCATTTCGGATGCTTATCTGATTTTCCAAGGTGGCAAACTTGACCGTTGCGAGGCGTTTTTTCAGTTCATCCGTGCTTACAAACAAACGAAGCATAGGTTTCTTTTTGATTGCATCAGCCACCGCAAGGAGCGGTTCAAAATTGACCAACTCCCCATCATTAATCACTAAATCAGCACTAGCGATAATGCTTTTAGTATTAATAGTGAAGGCAGAATCACACATTCCCTGAAACTGGACATTGGCCGTTGCTCGACCAGAAATATGTTCGCTTCGAATGAACGATTGCTCAAAATTGTTGAATGTTTCAAACAGTTGTTTGACGTCCACATTCTGTGACTCGAAGTTGGTTTTCAAGCCAAATTGATTGTCATCAAATTTGTATACTCCAGCGCTTCCTTCCACCTGACCGCCTTGACTCAAAAAGTGCAGCGACTTGGCCTCAACCTTATAGGCGTCCATCACAAGCTGCCCGCTGACTTCTTTGGCATTAAACTTTCCATTGATGAATTCTTCTGCTACGATTGTCAGATTCCATACAGATCGCTTTGGGAAATCCACGATAACACTACCCTCTCGTTTCTCATCATTTGTTTTTGGAAAAAGAGCCTGTAAATCAATGGAAGACGTTTCTATTTGACCATTTATTCCAAGTATGCCATCCTCTGTAAAAAGAAAATCTAAGAAGTTTTGGGCCATGCCATTGAGTAGAACTTCGGTAGCGTTTACTTGTCCCTTATATTCATCAATCACAAGTGTATTGTCCTGAATACGGAATGCGGCATTTTCGATCTGATATACCCGTTCATCATCCTTCAATCGTATTTCCGCATTGGATATCACGATTTTCCCACTGGCCTTTGAATTGAGGAAGTCTCGCGCCACTGGCTGTGATGGGTTTTCTAGGGTGGTAGCGATCGTAGCATCAACAGATATCTTCCCTACACCGTATTCAATGGCTTCAAGATTGAAGAATTCATCCAGCGCTTGAATGTCTGATTCTAATTTAGCTGAGCCTTGGATAGTTGGTTTTTGAAAATTGTAAACTTCGAACTTGGATTCGAATGGACTTCCATTGATTTTGCCCGTAAGCCCGGTCAAAATCAGTTTTGTTGACCGACTATTCCTTTCGTTTCCATTATCGATACTTCCGCTACCGGTCAAATCAGTAAGTTTCCAATTCGTTCCTTGTTTACTGATGGTCGCATTGGCTAAAGAGAATGTCGCGTTAAGTCTTGGATTCTCCGTTTTCCCAAAAGCTCCTTTCAATGTGCAGTCAAAATCCAATACTCCAGAGCTCGAATATTCTCGGAAAATATCGCGACTTTCTCCTGGAAGCAAAGACATGCTGCGTATGATGTCCAGATCGTTTCCTACAATTCGAAGGTCAACACCTTGTCCAACAAATTTTCCTGCAATGGTGAAATCAAGTTTATCATCGATAAGCAAGCGACCGTTTCTAAAAGAATAGGTTTCTGTTACTGCCGCAATATCAAGCTCGCTTTCAACAGCGACTAAACGCTCGTTCAGGTAATTTGTCCCTTTTAGCTGAAGGTGATGAACCAATCCATCTCCCTTAACAGCCATAGTGTAATCAGTCTGAGAAAAAGAACCAGTAAACCAAAGATCATTTGCGACCAACGAAATGTCCTGTTCTCTGGACAAATTCACATACTCTAATTCACCATCCTCTATGTGCACTTTATCAAGCTCCAACAGGAAGCCTGTTGCATCCTCATTCGACTTCCAGATGTGGAAGTTGTCATAGCCTTTTTCATCCACGCGCAAATGGATAAACCCCCTCCGAGCCTCAATTTCATTGATTTTGTATTGACCATCGAAAATGTCAAACAAGTTCAAATTCAAATAGACTTTTTCAAAAAACAACAAGGTATCTGGAGCTCCGATTTTTATTATGCTTTCTTCGGCCCAAACGCTATCCATTACAAGCGAAGCCGATGGAAATCGTTCCAGCAATGAGAAGTTGATATCCGAAACGTGAACAGGTGCATTCAATCGCTTATTGACTTCGCCAACGATGTAGTTGCGCACTGGCTCCTCATATTTTTTAGCCAAATAATATGCGCCAATCATGCCTCCAACACCGAGGAGCACCAAAGCCAAACACCAATAGAGAAACTTGCGCATAGTTTATAAACGAACCAAAAGTTCAATTATTCGAAACTAAGCACGAACTGCGCCAAGAAATGAGGAAGTAAAAGGACTTTTAAACCTTCGAGTTTTAGCTTAGAGCATCTTCAGGTAGTTCACCTCTTTTTCCGTGAGGTGTCTCCATCTTCCACGAGGCAATCCTTTTTTGCTGAGACCAGCAAATGCAGCTCGATCCAGTTTGGTAACTACATAGCCCATGGCTTCGAACATTCTACGCACAATACGATTCTTGCCACTGTGAATTTCTAAACCGATTTCGTTTCTGACAGAACCATCACCTGCGAACAGAGCAGCATCTGCCTTGGCGATGCCATCTTCTAATTCAATTCCGCTTTCCAGTTTTTTCAAATCTGCTACCGATACATTCTTATCAGTAATAACATGATATACCTTCCGGATTTCGTGACTTGGATGGCTCAGCTTTTTAGCTAAATCACCATCGTTGGTAATTAAAATGAGTCCAGTAGTATTGCGATCTAATCGCCCTACAGGAAATATCCGCTCTTTACAAGCATTCTTCACCAAACCCATCACAGTGCTTCGGCCTCGCTCATCGCTGAGTGTAGTGATACAATCCTTTGGCTTGTTCAACAACACATAACGAACAGCTTCCGCTTTAACGCGCTCACCTGCATATCTCACCTCGTCTGTTGGCTTGACCTTAGTACCCAAAGCAGTCACAACTTCGCCATTCACAGTGACCATACCTTCTTCAATGAAGGTATCGGCCTCGCGTCTTGAACAGACACCCGCCATAGACAAATACTTATTCAATCGAATCAGATCGTCAGGAGCTTGACCGCGTTGCTCAAATCCTTCAAAATGTTGATCGTTCAAAAATTTAGAATGTGACTTTTTACGGTCGTCCTTTCTGAAATCATTTCGAGCATTCCCTTTTCCTTTAAATGCCCCGTCCTTTTCGTCTTTTCTAAACTTACTGTAAGGCTTATCTGTCGATTTAAAATTTCCTCGCTTGTCATTGCTTTTGAAATTTGGACGATCAGATCGACCAGCCCCTGGTTTTTTATCCCCATCTCCTTCTCTCGTGATGGTATAGCTAGGTTTTGACTTTCCTTCTCCTCCACCTTTGTATCCTTCACCATCCTTCGATGTGGTGTACTTTTTCTTCACCCCATGTTTCTTGCGGTTTGTATTTCCACCGAGCACAATATGCTCTTCCTTCTTCACTTTACTCGCTCTCTTTTCCCAAGTACTCTTTTTTGCCATGACGCATTTTTTGTAGTTGCAAAGGTACTTTAATTCAATCAGCCTAATTAGGGTCGCTACATTTGGCGCAATGCGATGGCTATGGGCACAATGGTTTGAAAAAAAATGGTGGTTACACTACCTGAAATCACGCCCAAAAACGAAGTACCTAGATTGGAAACAACAGTATTGGAGTAAGTTCAAAGTTCAACTAGATCTAGACATTCCATCAGGTTCAAAAGTGTTGGATGCAGGCTGTGGTCCTGCCGGGATATTCATTAGCCTAGGTAATTGTGTCGTAATGGCCTGCGACCCCCTCTTGGGTTTTTACCAAAATGAAATCTCACATTTCTCAAAGCCAGACTACCCCTACGTTGATTTTCATTCGCTTCCTATTGAATCGATTCAATGGAAAAATGAATTTGACTTCGTTTTTTGCTTGAACGTAATCAATCATGTAAAGGACTTCGATCAGGCTCTAAGCCTTCTCGTAGCTGCGGCCAAGCCCAATCATTCCGTAATAATTAGCATTGATTGTCATAATTTCAAGATGGCCAAATGGTTGTTCCGAGCCCTTCCTTTTGACATACTCCACCCGCATCAATTTGATTTGGGAGAGTATCTTTCCAAATTCGAATCAGCAGGTTTATCCATTGAAAAACACGTACTCATCAAAACAGGTTTCTTCTTCAACTATTATGCTGTCTGTTGCACTAAAAACTAGTTTGGTCTGCCTATTACTGCACGGTGGGCTACTGTTCGGACAGGGAATTTTCGCTCCAGCAGACACCTTGAGCAAACCTCGTTCGGTGGCGCTCGCAATTGGTCAAGGCACGACATACGCATCCACCTTAGGTGCTTTACAATTTGCTTGGTATAGTGAGTATCAAACGGGTGGCTTTCACTTTTTTAATGATTGGCCTGGTTGGCAGCAAATGGACAAAGTGGGCCATTCGGCTACAGCATATCAAATCAGCAACAACTTATATAAACTAAACCGTTGGGCAGGGATCAAAGAGAATAATTCCATTTGGTATGCGGCTGGGCTTGGATATAGTTACCAATTGGCGGTAGAAGTGATGGATGGCTTTTCTTCAGGTTGGGGGTTCAGCAATTACGATCTGCTATTTAACACCATCGGAACAGGGCTTTTTACGGCTCAACAATTTGGATGGCACGAACAGCGGGTAAAAATCAAGTACAGTTTTTGGCCAAGTGGACTCACGGATCTGAATGGAGCAGAAGGCCGCAGGGCACGCAACCTTTACGGAGAAGGACTTTATGAGCAATGGTTGAAAGATTACAACGGACAAACTTATTGGCTCAACGCCAACATATGGAGCCTCATTGGTAAGCCTGAAAAATTTCCAAAATGGTTGGCTTTTTCAGCGGGATACAGCGCCAATAATTTACTGGGTGCAGAATCCAATACTTGGACAGACCCAGACGATGAAACCAAAGAAATATCGAGTAACCGAATCAGACAGCGGCAATTTCTATTCTCGTTGGATGTAGATCTGGATCATGTTGATTTACCAAGGTCTATGAAGTGGTTGCGACCAGTATTTGGCTTGGTGAAGTTTCCTTTTCCAGCGTTTGAAATTAACAGCCATCAAGGATTAAAAGGACATTGGCTGTATTTCTAGATTACCATCGAGGCTGGAAAGCTCCTTCAATGTGATCGATTTTAGTGCCTTTGGCATTTATGATTATGCCGATCACATCAAAACGAGTTTCGAGATCTAAGTCATACTTCTCTATGTAGGCATTTGCCGCTCTGATCATATGATTTTGCTTTCCCTTACCCACAAATTCATGGGGCTCGCCAAAAAAATCTGAATTGCGGGTTTTCACCTCGACAATGACTAATTCCTCACCTATTCTGGCAATGATGTCAATTTCTTCTTTGCCAAATCTCCAGTTCCGTTCGAGTATGGTGTAGCCCGACTTAATCAAATGAGCCACCGCTAGGTTCTCGCCCTTCTCGCCTAAATCATTGTGTGTTGCCATAATCCATTTCGAATTTATGAATATACACAGATTGGACACCCTAAACTGAAACTACCCTTATCTGGTGGTCAATTCCGTTGAATAGTAAATGGAATTGCGGACATATCTGCTCGATACATTTTAGTATGTACAATTGTATTGTCGCGTTCAATGAACTTGTCATTTCAACTTTTGTCGTTGACATCAAATGGAGACATTCAATCAAATATTAAGCAGGACTTTTCGCCATGGATTTCATTTTAATCAAGAATGAGTTCTTACGGAGATAATTCAATAAGGAAAATTGGCTACGTCATTCTTGCAATATTATTCCTCTCGGATTTAGCATACTCCTTTAGACAGCATTACGCCACACCACTTGACGGAGATGTAGTGGAGAGTGTTTTACCCTTACCTGAATTCGAAAAAGTACTTGAAAGCCCCCTTGGTTTGAATGCAATCCTGGATCAGGAATCGTATCCGAATCCGAACAGGTTTTTCATGCATTGGCCTATGAAACAATTTCTGGGAAACATGCCAATATTTCTCCAAAATTTCTTCGACCCAATACAAAGTGTTTACATGAGCATTGGAATAGCGAAAACCTCCATGCAGCTCATTATCATCATACTTCTTGCATCAATAATAAATGGTGGGTTTAAGCTCCAATCTATTGATTTCATTCTTTGTTGTGTCATCCTATCAGCCCTTTTTCAGACTCATGGTTATCGAGTGAAAATTGGAATAATAGACCGATCCATTACGTATGCATTTTCCTATGCTCTTCCCCTAATCTATTTGCTCATATTTTACCTGCCACTATTTATTGGTGGAGTTCAAAAAAAATTACAAGACCAACCAAATTGGATATTTCTAGTAATGTTTCCTTTAGGCATGGTCGTTTGTTTAAGTGGACCATTAAACCCTGCGATCGTACTCGTAACAACCATGTTAATAGTCATGTCTCAGCTAATGAGCATACCCAGAAAGGGCTTTAAACTCTGGTTTCACAATTTATTAAGCACCAAGAATCCTTCATTGAAAGTATTCCTACTATATCTCTTGCCAGTATCTCTATTTGCGGTGTATTCGCTGGTTTTAGGTCAAAATAATTCTAACCAAAATCTGTATCCATATTCATTACTTGATTCGTACAAAGAGCTACCAATAGGCCTGTTCAAATATTTAACGAGCAAGATTGCGATCCCACTACTTATTCTAACGAGTTTACTAAACCATTACATCGTAAAAACGAAGTCAGATGATTCAATTGGATCACGCCTATGGAGTTATGCAACATGGTTCCTAGTCTTTTCGATTATTTACATCGTTTTACTTCCATTAGGAGGTTATCGTGACTACAGACCCCATATAATCAGATATGACACTCTTCTACCGATCACAATCGGAATTTTCATTTTATTCGGATCAACCACCATTTCTACCTTAAACACGGTCACTGGACCAAAAAAAGCTGTTTATGCATCATTTATAGTGATAGTGTTATCCGTGTTTACTATTTCCGATGAGCCGAAGTTTCATGAACATGAGCAAGAAATGCGCGGATTATATAAAATTTCGAATTCTTCCGCTGATACAGTTCAATTGGACAGCGGTACAACAGTTCTTTCGTGGTATCCTATTTTAAAACCTTCAAATTCCAAATGGAATGCTGAACTCTTGTATAAATGGAAGATCGCACCTACCCCGAAACTTTATTATTCGAAACAAGAATAAGACATTACAAGACTATTCAGGAGTACTTAATTATAGAATGTTGGTTCGTGACAAGAACTTTGGCATTTCCACCATGAACTGAGGCTAAATTCTTTGTCACATGACCTATGGGAGCGTCAAATGCAACTGGATAATTGTATTCCGAAACGGCATCTAAAATGATTTCATCCGCAGATTTACCAAAAGGCACAGTGTTGTCTTCCATTTCAGTAAATTGACCAACAACCAATCCGGCAAGTTTAGAAAGATGTCCAGCTCTTTTAAACTGCATCATCATTCGATCGATGTGATAAAGGTTTTCCGTCAAGTCCTCGAGAAATAGAAGTTTACCTGAAAAATCCATCTGACTCGGAGTACCCATGATGGAATACAAAACGCTCAGATTACCTCCTACTATTGATCCGCTTGCCGTTCCGGCTCGGTTTAGTTCATGGGCGGACCAATGCAAACTAATCACTTCGCCAAACAACGTTTTTCTCAAAGATTCACTGCCATCATTTGGTGTTCCGTCCTTGAAAAAAATGGGCATGGTTGAATGAAGGGTTTCTATTCCTAGTGTATTCTGAACATGACTGTGCAAAACGGTTAAATCACTGAATCCACACAACCATTTTGGTGATTTTATGAATGTCTCCCAATCAATGAAATCAATGATCCGCGCTGTGCCATAACCACCCCGTGCAAATAGAACAGCCTTCACTTCCGGATGATCTATGGCCCACTGCAAATCGCTGGCTCGTTGTTCATCAGAACCGGCAAATTGATTATAATCCGCATACAAGTTTGGACCACAAATCACGTTCAAACCCCAAGACTTAATGTGAAGAATGGCGCCATCTATTTCTGCAGGATTCAACTTTTTGGCTGTTGCCACTATAGAAACTGTGTCGCCATTTTTGAGGTATTTGGGTCTATCCATGCGACTAAGGTATTACTACTTTTGCCGCCTTGAATGAAAGCAATAGTCATTCATGAACGTTGAAACTTTAATATTGAAATTGATTCATGTCTAAGCGACACCTCATCACCTCTGCCCTGCCATATGCCAACGGCCCATTGCACATTGGTCACATCGCTGGCGCTTACCTTCCTGCGGATATATACACCCGCTATTTAAGAGCAAAAGTTGGACATGAAAATGTATTGCACGTTTGCGGTAGCGATGAGCATGGGGCAGCCATAAGCATGAAGGCAATCAAGGAGAAAACCACTCCACAAGAAATTGTAAACAAATATCACGGAATCAATAAAAAAGCCTTCGAGGAATTTGGGATCGATTTTGACATCTATCACCGCACTTCTGCAGAACTTCATCATAAAACGGCACAGGATTTTTTCCTTGCACTTTATGAAAAAGGCGTTTTCAAAAAAGTGGAAAACGAACAGATGTATGATCCGGAGGCGAAGCAATTCCTAGCTGATCGTTTCATCATGGGCACTTGCCCAAACTGTCAAAGTGAAAGAGCTTATGGAGATCAATGTGAAAATTGCGGCAAGACACTGAGTCCAACCGAATTGATTAATCCGCATTCAACCTTGAGTGGCGCTCAGCCTGAATTGAAAAAAACCTGGCATTTCTGCTTGCCCATGGGAGACCATGCTGGTTGGATTGAAGAGTTTATACGTGATGGAAGATTAAATGGTGAGCCACATCACAATTCAACCAATTGGCGAAAGCAAGTTGTTGGGCAATGTTTGAGTTGGGTGGAAAGTGGTCTAGGAGATAGAGCCATGACACGCGATCTAGACTGGGGGGTGCCCGTACCTTTAGAAGGTGCGGATGGAAAAGTGCTCTACGTTTGGCTGGATGCACCCATTGGATACATCTCAGCAACGAAACAATGGGCAATCGATCAGGAAAATCCCGAAGCCTGGAAAAAATGGTGGCAGGACAAGGATTCGGACCTTGTACACTTTATTGGCAAGGACAACATTGTTTTTCACTGTATCATTTTTCCAATCATTTTAAAGGAACACGGTGGGTTCAATTTACCAGTGAATGTTCCTGCAAATGAGTTCTTGAACCTAGAAGGTGATAAGATTTCAACTTCAAGAAATCATGCAGTGTGGCTACACGAATACTTGGAGGATTTCCCAAATCGAAAGGATGAATTACGATATGTTTTAACATCCATTGCACCAGAAACGAAGGACAGTGAATTCACCTGGGCGGATTATCAAGCCAGAGTGAATAATGAGTTAGTGGCTATACTCGGAAACTTTATAAACCGAGTGGTAGTATTGACCAACAAGTATTACAATGGATTGGTTCCTTTTAGCGAAACCGATTGGGAAATCACGGATCAATGCTTGGCTTCTATTTCAAAATCTCAAGAATTCATAGCTCAATTCAAGTTTAGAGACGGATTGAGTGAGGCCATGAACTTGGCTCGCTTCGGAAACAAATTCTTCGCCGACTTAGAACCTTGGAAGTTGCAAAAAACCAACCCTGAGGAGGTTCGAAAGATCATGTTCAGCGCTTTGAACATAACTGCGCATTTAGCAACCGCCATTGACCCATTCATGCCAGAGGCCGCAAACCGCATCCGTGAAATGCTGCAAATCGATCGCGTCTTCAATGGCTTTTTAGACGGTCACGAAATTGGTGATGCGGTTCTTCTGTTCGCTAAAGTGGAAGATGAGGATGTTGAAAAGCAAATGAAAAAACTAGCGGATAGTAAACCTGAACCCGTTGTAGAAAATATTGAGAGACCATTCAAAGACAATATTTCCTTCGATGAGTTCATGAAAATGGACATCAGAGTTGGAACTATTCTCAGTGCAGAAAAAGTAAAAAAAGCAGACAAATTGCTGCAGTTAGCGGTCGATTTAGGTTCGGAGACCAGGACCATTGTTTCTGGCATTGCTCAGCACTATTCACCAGAACAGGTCATTGGTAAATCGGTATCGGTGTTATGCAATTTAGAGCCTAGAAAAATTCGTGGCGTGGAAAGCAAGGGCATGATTCTGATGGCAGAAAACGATGAAGGTCAATTGATGTTCATTAGCCCAGAAAAAGCATTCCAAGTAGGAGCGGAAATTCGATAAAACTTACTCGTCAATTTCAACCAGAGTCGATCGAGTCAGGGATATATTAAGCCAATCACCGTTTTGAAGTAAATACGTTTCCTTGGTGCGTAGTTTTATTGCCTCCTCATTTGAACGCATTATAAAGTGCAATTTAGATTCTAGCTGATTTTCATCAGATCTCAAACGAATTTCGATATTATCTTGATCTCCAGTCATTAGGCAACAACTTATCTTCTTATCGTCAAATCGAATATTATCAATTTCCACGTCTGGAATTTCATTAATAATTATCATCTCCGCACTTCTATAGCAGGAAGACAAAAGCCCAACACTTAAAAGAGCAAGGGTGATTTTTTTCATCATAACTGGATTTGATAATTCCCACTGTAAACAGAGCGAGCGTTTAATGGAACCTCGAAGCTTGTTACATAATCAACATCGATCTTTACTACACTACTATCTGGATTATGTATGTAAATCGTTTGGATTTCAAATAAATAACTGCCTGGATACAATCTTAATTCGTCATTTAACAAATCTGCAAACTCTCCTCCCGTACTATATCTAGTGACCTCACCAGCATCCACCATTACCGAATATTCGATTGGTTCAGATGAAGAATAAATGCTGTCCTCTAAAACAATATTATCGGTTGACAAAGGACTTGGCAAAGAAGGAACCGTGCGCCAGTATTCATCATTCACAAATAAGATGATAGAATCTAAAACGTCATAGGACAAATACCTCCCACTATCCGTTTGAACAGTCATTTGAAATGACAATTCCTCAGCGGCTCGGTTTATTGTGTCTTCATCATAGTTAATAACTGAGACCAAAGTCTTACTGCTTTTAGAGCAAGAAGCGGTTATGAGTAAGCAGACAATAAAAACTAGGATTCGTCCCATTGTTTCTCAAAAATAATCATCTGTAAGTCTAATTGCCGAGGCAATTCTTGGATCTTAACTTATTCACCTAATTGACAAACGGACAAAAGCAATCCAATTGAACAGGGAAATTTGGCATCCCATTTCAACCACTTCGAAAGTTACCTTTGTTATCAAATTCGAATTTTATGAGAACTCTCTTTCTGCGCGGGCTCGTGCTAACCTTAGTACTTACTAATCTCGGTATTCAAGCCCAAGACACCACTTTTGTTCAAACCTTCACATTTGATGACATCACCAAGAGAAGGGACATTTATGAGTTCCCTTCGCCTAGCGAATCATTCAGTAAGGTGTTGATGTATAAAACTTTGAAGTGCGATGCTGCTACTACCCAAGATAATTACCCGTGCGGTGAGTGGGACTATTTGACGTACACATTTGTGTATGACCACACCGGAGAGTTAGATTCAACAGCCGGAACACATCGCAAATACTTAGCGGGCGGAAATGATTTCGACACGGTATATACTCATACAAACCTGATGACGGATATTTACCAGTGGGAAGAAACCTATCGCGAAGTCGACAGTGTCATTTCTCAATCCAATTACTATTTTAACGATGGTTCGGCTACCACCGCAAATGTTATTGCCACTGATAACAAATCCGGTCGATTCCAATTCATCATTCCATCTGCTGACCTTATCAGTTCAGGATTAACCGCGGACACCATTGACAGAATAAGTTTGAATTTAACCCAACTTGGTTCAGAAATTGACCATTTAACTATTCGAATGCGCAACTATACGTTCAGTTCATTAAATCAAATGGAGGACCTGGGATTGATTCAAGTTTTTGAGCAAAATGTTGATAGCGCAGCAACGGGAATTCAGATCATAAATTTAACCGAAGATTTCGCATGGAATGGGACATCAAATCTATTGGTTGATATCAGCTTCACGAATACACAAACGGGCACTGCTACTGTGCTTCAGGGTGAAGCTCTCAATGACACTTTAGCCATCTACTCTAATGAAAATGATGGGTACGTAGAATTCGGACCGAACAGAAACAGAATTGAAGTTCCTCTGAGCTCCTATGATTTTGGGGATGAGATTACCATCAGTTTTTGGATGCAAGGAGATGAGGATATCTTGCCAGTTAACACTTCCATTTTCGAGGCGGTTGATTTCAGTGATGTTCGCTCGTTAAACTGCCATCTTCCTTGGAGCAACGGTTCAGTGTATTGGGATGCAGGAAGCGGATCTGGTTATGACCGAATCAATAAAGCCGCAAGCGCTGGTGACTATGAAGGCGATTGGAACCATTGGGCCATGACGAAGAATGCAGCCACTAGTCAAATGAAGATCTACTTAAATGGAACACTTTGGCTTTCGGGAAACGACAAGAACCGAACGCTTGGAATTATGAAACGGTTGATCATTGGAAGTGGCATGAACGGCAATCCTTGGTATGGTAAGTTGGATGAATTCCGCGTTTGGAAAAAAGAATTGGGCGCTTCAGAAATCCAAGACTGGATGTACAGGGATATTTCCGCTTCTCACCCGAACTACTCGGATCTTGCTCTTTATCTGCAGTTTGATGATGGTTACAACCTATCCAATGCAGCGAACACGACACTTCAACCTTATTGGCATGGCGCCCCATCTGTAAAAACATATGAGGGACACGAGCTATTCCGCTTGACTACAAAAACGAACATTGTTCCGGAAATTCATCTGCATCAAGGCGTCTACTTAGATACGCTGATCACTGACATCATAGAAGACGAAGTGGATCAACCTCCGTTTTCAGTGGTGGAATACGGTGTTGTAGGAAACTTTGTTGAAGCCATCCAAGGGACTTATGTTCGCAACGAAGGCTACTCATACGTTTACGATCCAAGTGGAAATGCCATCGACTCTACTTTCTTTGTGGGCAATCAAATGTGGGTTAACGGAGATTTGAATTTCTTCTATCCACCTTTTGAAGTGGTAGATCGTTATGAAATTGGTCGATTCATTACTCCTTATGGTATCGGATTGAGTTTGGGTCCAAAAGGATTTACTTGGATTTATGACGTTACTGATTATGCACATTTACTAAGAGATTCAGTGGATATTTCGAGCGGTAACCAACAAGAGTTATTAGATCTGAAGTTTGCATTTATCCAGGGTACGCCTCCTGCCAATGTAGTAGAGCTTACACGACCATGGGGTCAAATGAGGTCGATTAGTTACAATGCCCTTGACAATGACCTTGCTCTAGAACCAGTGGACATATCCATTAATCCATTGGCTAAACGTCAGAAAGTACTAGCGAGGTTCACTGGTCACGGGCACAATAGTAATTCTGGTCAATATCCACATTGCTGCGAATGGAAAGACAATGAGCATTCTCTTTATGTAAATGGAAACGAAGCTACCAATTGGCATATCTGGCAAACGCACGAATGTGCCTTGAACCCTGTATATCCGCAAGGTGGGACATGGCCAGGAGCGCGAGAAGGTTGGTGTCCGGGTGATGTCGTAAAAGACTTTGAATATGACATCTCGAATATTGTGAGTGGTTCTTCCTACGAATTGGACTATCGAATCACTCCGGTGCCCACGAACAACCAAGGCATGGGAAATGGAAACTATGTAGTTGCGATGCACGTTTTCCAGTATGACGAGCCTGCGAATGCCCTGGATGTAGAAGTTTATGATGTCATTGCTCCGTCTAATCGAGGATATTATTCACGAATGAACCCGGTGTGCTACGCACCAAGAATAGTGATTCGAAACAACGGATCGACTCCTCTGACCAGCTGTAAAATCAAATACATGGTAGAAGGTGGTATTTCGAAGACTTACTATTGGTCAGGATATCTTGGATTTCTCGAAAAAGAGGAAGTGGTATTGCCTTTCCAAGATGGCGCATTTTACATGGGTAACGGAAGTAATAAATTCATCGCTACTGTGAGTGAACCTAACGGAGGCGCAGATGGAAACGCACAGAATGATACTTACACGAGCAAATTCGAGCTTCCAGATATCATGGAAGGTGAAGTGATCATTCAGTACAAGACTAATACCAACAAAAATGACAACGACCTTATTGTTTACAATTCCAAGAATGAAATTGTCTTGGAAAAATATGGGTTTAGCCTTGATGCGAACACTGTGTATTGGGATACATTGAAATTGGACACCGGATGTTACAGACTTGAGTTAACTGACAGTGAAGATGATGGGCTATCCTACTGGGCCTATCCAGCTCAAGGATCAGGTTATTTGAGAATATGGAACGGTGGTGGAATTGCTCAAATCTTTGAAAGTGAATTCGGCAACAAAATCGAATACGCTTTCGCCATTGACGCCATGACAAAAGACACAGTGTTCACCCAGGTGGATGGAGTTGATGTAGTAGTCATTGGCGGTGACACTTTAGTTGAAATCGATGGGGGGTACGCGCCATTATCTATCTCAGAAAATCTCGAAACGGAACTGAACATTTATCCAAATCCGAATTCGGGTAACTTCTACATAGAAATGTTGAACTACTCAGGTTCGATTCAAATGGAAGTGTACAGCATTAGTGGTCAATTGGTGCATAAGGAGCAATTGATCTCAAGTGGAAACTTCGCTCAAAAATTCAATCTAAGACTTACTAGCGGCATATATGCAGTGCACTTGAGTGGAGATGGAATGAATGAAACGAAAAAGATTATCGTGGAACGGTAGTTCTATTCTACCTCATAGAATTCAGTAGAATCGGAAAGGGCAACAATAAGTTGTCCTTTTTTGTCTAGTTCAAATTTTTCGACTGTGTAATACTGAATGGGCAAATCTCCTTCAACAGAAAAGAAAATGCGATGCTCTGCAGGGAGCTTTGTATCCGATCTTTTTATTTCGAAAAACTCGGTTTCCTGCCCAGGCCTCAGCGAGCCTCCAACATAGATTTGGCCCCAATAGATGTTTTCAATCGTTGTGCGGGAAATGTTGTTTTGAACCTTGATTTCTCCTGATCGATTGCAACTTAGCAAAGTCAACATGACCAGAAAGGTAATCAGATGGTTTAACCCAAGAATTCTATTGGACCTTTTTAATTCCATACCTATCATTCATAATATCCATACCTAACAATCTAACAATGTCCTAAATATTCTAAATTAAACCAGAACCGACATTTAAAATTGGATATTTAATGCCGTTCTCAAAAATGTCTATCTAACCTCATGAAAAATATTTTCCTACTTGCTTCATGGACCCTTGTACTTTTCGGTTGTGGCGAAAAAATAGATGAATTTTCTTCGGGCGAATTCGACTGGGCGGCAAGAAAAACTGAATTCCCTTCCTTGGATAGTAACAAAATAGCCGGCAGCACCTATTTGGCGGTTTACTCCGAGATTTATGAACGAAACCAACATCGCACCTATAACCTCACTGCAACCATAAGTATTCGAAATATCAGCCCCTCAGAGTCTTTTTACCTCACCGGAACAAAGTATTACAACACCCAAGGCGAGCACGTTCATACCTATTTTGATTTTCCAGTTGAACTCATGCCTATGGAGACGATAGAAATTATCATCAATCAAGATGACGCACATGGAGGTACAGGTGGAAACTTTGTAATAGATTGGATTTCGCCTAGAGCCGACTTTGAACCTATTTGCGAATCCGTTATGATCTCGGCTTCAGGTCAGCAGGGAATTTCTTTTACTTCTAGGGGTATAAGAATTGATTAAAAAGTAGCCTCGCTAGGAATCGAACCTAGATCAAAAGTTTAGGAAACTTCTATTCTATCCATTGAACTACGAGGCCATTATGACAAAGATCATTTTTGCTTGAAAGAGCTCATTCTCGTTGATTTCTCGACCAAGAATGTGCAAAGATATTATCGTTCTTCACAATTCTTATGGCGGTTTGTAAGCAATTGAGCACTAATATTGAATCATGGTTACGAAATTCACTTATCGTGAATGGCGATTATCGGCAGGAAAAACTGAAGATTTCGTTTGAACGTAGGCCTTTTGATCGTTAATTTAGAACATGGATTTTACTTCATACCGATTCGACCGACAAAGCAATGCTGATTTTTATCGCACCCTTAAAAGCAGGGTAAATGGATATTTCAGCGAGAATAAGATTTCGCGAAATGCTAATGCTGAAATGGTCACAAAAACAATCGTACTTATATCTCTATATTTCATTCCATTCGTGATTATCCTATCAGGGATTTTCACCACCGTTTGGGCCAACCTCGGACTTTGGTTATTAATGGGAATTGGAGCCGTTGGCATCGGATTCAGCGTCATGCATGACGCCAACCACGGAGCGTATTCAAAAAATGATCGGGTCAATAAAATTTTGGGTGGCATCGTAAATATCTTAGGTATTAACAGTCAAGTCTGGAAATATCAACACAACGTACTTCATCACAGTTTTACCAATATCGAGGGAGCCGATGGAGACGTGGACATCCCATTCTTTTTAAGGTTCACCCCACATCAAAAAAAGCACGGTATTCATAAGTACCAGCACTATTACGCTTGGATTCTATATGGCTTTTTAATACTTATGAAGGTGATCGTTACCGACTTTACACAGGCTGCTCAATACCGCAAGATTAAATTGGTAAAAACCCGAGCTGAAATGAGAACCTTGATGATGAACATCAGCCTTTGGAAGGTGGTGTATTTTGGTGTGTTCTTGGTTCTACCTATGGTCATGGCGCCTATATCTCCATGGATAACCCTCATCGGATTCATAGGCATGCACTACATACTAGGAATGGCTACAGCCGTAATTTTCCAGTTGGCGCATATCATGCCTGAGGTTGAATACCCCCTTGCGAACGAGGATGGCACTTTGGATAATAATTGGGCGGTGCACCAAATGGCAACTACCACCAACTTTGCTCCAAACAACCGACTATTGTCTTGGTATGTGGGTGGCTTGAATTTTCAAGTGGAGCATCATTTGTTTCCTAATATTTGCCACGTGCACTACCGAAAGATTTCTGAAATCGTAAAACAAACGGCTCAGGAATATGGGGTGCCTTACAACAGCATTGATCGTTTCAGAGAGGCAATAGCTGCACACGCTAAGATGCTGCGTGATTTAGGAAATGCTCCTCAAATCGCGATGTAATTTTGGATTATTGAAACGGGAAGACTTTTCCGTCTTTCTCAAGGGTAACTAGCATTACTAAAAATACTTCTTCTTCCATCAAATGGTGGATCTCCAAGTCCAATCTGAATTGCTCTAATAGGTTCTTAAACGAACGATAAGCAAAAGATCTAGCCACCTCAGGGTAATCGGTTTCAATGATGTTAATTACCGTGTCCAAACCATCTTCCACTTCATGTGTATGGGCTGTTTGAAAATCTTCGACAGAATAGTCTCTTGCCCCAGCGCCATGAGCCAGTCTTCGTGCGTAAGGAAATAAACGCGACTCCTCTAAATCAATATGCTCAAGCAATTCATTTCTATACGATTTGAAAAATGAATCCAATACTCCTGCAATTTGATGATCAGGAAATAACTTCTTGATGCCAACAATGCTTTGCTCGATTTTTGGAAGTAAAGTTGCCTCGTAGAAAGCATGCGTGCGCTCTAAATATTCCAAGACAGTCATCATGGAATAAGTCAAAAATTTATCAGCTAGAAATTGATCCAGGCCAGAATATAGCTCCATGACTTCCAAAACGAAGTCCACTTCCTGTGAACTCATCTCATCGTCATTGAACTCTACTCGTCCTTCTGGATTAATGACATAGCGCTGAAGAGCTAGCTCACTCAAGGGCTCAAAGTGATACATAGATCTGATAGAACTAAGTGTATGGTTCATGGCGTCTAAATTTTGTCGAATCTATGCCAAGTCTACGGATAGAACACTACCTATTATCAGGTAAAGTCCTGATAATTTTCCCATTACGAATGTGAACAACTACCTCACTATCAGCAATGGTTGGCGTTCTACGATATGATTCGTAGTGTATTGAATCACATAAACGCCCGATGGCAACTCGCTTACATCTAATCTTGAACGCCTTTGATTCAAGGTTCTTGTTAAAACTGCCTTTCCCTGAATATCCATAATAACCACATCCAGATCATTGGCGGCTTCCTGTTCGATGAATAACTCAGAAATTGCAGGATTTGGATAAAATTTAATTTGGTCATTTTCGGATGTTTCATTCACTGAAACTACCGAGTCAACATATCCCGTATCTAATGGCACTGTGGACGAAGCATCTAAAAGTGTCACGAATTGCAGATCATCAATGTACAATCCATCGTAGGTAACAAATTGGTCGCTGACTAATCTAAATTTTATTTTCACCCGCTTACCGATGTAATCATTCAGATCTACTTGCTCCTTCACCCATCCAAGCTGATTTCCATCCCATAAAGGTTGTCCTTCGTCTTGCTCAGGTTGTCCTTCTTTGGTGTAGAATCCGCAAAGCGCACTCCATTTATTTGTACCGATAGGTGCTGCCATAATTTGAGCGTAATCCCAGCCTGATTCTATTTGCCATTTTGCATAAAACGAAAGATAACCTGAAAGCGATTGACGCATATCTATGATTCGTTCATATTCCAATTCAGAAACACTGTTGTTTGAATACAATCCAAAGGGAGAATCGGTAATCGAACTTGACGGGGAATAATACATCTGATCTGTCACATCCCAACTGAACGAAGAAAAATCATTCATCGAGTTACCCTGATTCTGCACAGCGATAGTCGGCTCACCGTAAATCTTGGTAATCTCTTTTGAAGTTGAATATCCCGCATGGGTAGAGACTAATTCAAAGACCACTAAATCACCTACCTCAATATTAGATTCCAACTCATAATCAAACTCTACAAATTCCGGTTGGCTAATATTCATCGTGGTGAATGAATGACTCTCCGTTCCAGAGATGATATTACTTGAAACAGGGACAATAGAGTATTCATTGTTCGCGTCAAACTGAAGGCCGAGCCGTTCGAATTTGATTTCGATCGATCCCGTTAATGAAGGCAATGTTGGATCGCTAACATCTTCCATGGTAATGTAGTGTCCAGCGAAGTGGGACAACAACATATTGGGTCGAACGTTTTCTAGGCTTAGCGGAATAATTCTAGACTCGACAGGCCAAAACCCGTCTCCCGAATTTCCTACTTCAGGCGTCATTGAGAATATCTTGTTTTTGGTCGTCTCTTCTCCATACATCCAATCGTCTGACACTCCGTTAGTAGCATAGTTCACTGTCTCGTAACCGGTTCCATATACATAGTTGTTCTGGGCCGTCATTTGTTCTGCAATCGCAATGAAATAACTCGAATCTGGACTCAACGGACTTGGAATATAGCCCCATGGATAGATCAAATAATTACCATGAGAATGGTAATTCAACGCCAATTGGAATTCGTGCTGCTCGCAAAACCATTGTACGGCCTTGGTTTCAGGCTCACTAGCTGCGGAAGGTCCGCGATAGGTTTGGTTCGAAGTTTCTGATGAAGACCCATCATTGTCATAGGCCCATTTGTACTCATAATTCCGATTTAAGTCAACCCCAAATTCTCCATCCAAATTGTCCCTCTTATTCTTTCGCCATAGCCCACCGCCATTTGGGTTATTGGTCTCATTCTCGATGTATCCATCCGGATTAATCATCGGAATAAAATACATCTCCGTGTTATCTACTAAATAGCTAACCTCATCATTGCTTCCATAGTTTTCAAGCAAGTACCACATGTAGAAGATCAACTGAGCCAGCGATTGAGGTTCACGGGCATGATGAATGGACGTGTAAAGCACCTCTGGTTCTGTTTCATTCACATTCGGATTATCAGAAATCCTGAGCCAATAGACAGGTCGGTTTTCGTGCATGAGAAAAGTATCGATGGCTGCACGCTGTGTAATAAGATTGGGATACTGAGTTGCCATCGCATCTAAATGATCCAAAAACTCTTGGTAAGTGAAAAATCCGCCCATCGAACCCGTTTCGAAATTTTCTGGCGTTTCAAATGCTTCGGAGCTCTCGCTACCGCAATCGGCCCGAGAACCGCGGGACGCATCCATAGTATATGCACGTTCTTCGTAGTAGTGTTCTAGGTTATCTACCAACACTTCATACGCAATTCCTGATTCGTCTAACCATGCGCGCTCACGTTCCGTAAAATCATTGATTATAAAGTGTCCTTTTTTAACTGTGCCGTGGTCTAACTCCATCCCTTTGTTGATCATCAGTTGGGTTGAAATAGGATCCAATTGCACCTTTAGTTTTGAGGATTGACTGAATAAAACAGATGGAAATGCAAGAAGAATAAGCAAGTAAAAAAGGCGCATCGTTTTTGAATTAGGTACCAAACAAAACTAGCAGCGTAAATACATTGTTCAACATATGTGGAAATAAATAGTCATTTGGCTATTTTCGCCCCACAAAGATTAAGAGCATGTCACACGATAATCACGAACAAAAGCCAGAAGGATTCCTAAACACCGTATTTGACTCTACCATGGGTGGATTTGGAATTATTTGGGTTGGTGCTGCATTGGTAGCTATTTTCCTTTTGATGCTTTTAGGTTAATTCCTAAGACTTAACTTTAGCCAGTCTGCCATTAGGCTATGATTGGCAGGCGCAATGAAATATAACTTGCGCTATGATTTCTATTCCACAAAATATTCAAGAGCTTGTTTCCTACAAACCTGGGAAACCTGTCGCACAGATCATTGAAGAATTAGGACTTACCGAATGGGCGGTTCTTTGGAACAATGAAAACAACCTAGGCCCTTCGCTCAAAGTATTGGAGCGGATTCAAGAGGCGGCCATTACTTCGCATAAATATCCAGATCCCGCTTCCATTCAGTTGCGAACAATGATCGCAGCGAATAATAACTGCGAGATTGACAATGTGGTGGTTGATAATGGATCAGAATCCGTCTTTGATTGTATGTTCCGGGCGTTTTTCAAAGCAGGGGAAGAACTATTGACGTGCGATGGCACTTTTGTGGCCGTGTATATCTGGGCAAAATCCAACAAAGTGCCGGTGGCACGCATTCCTTTGGCTCGGGGTTATCAGTTTGATATCGATCGATTGATTGATTCGGTGACACCTCAAACTAAGGCGATTTATGTGGCCAACCCGAACAACCCAACGGGTGCTATGATCACTAAGGATCAATTGAATCAACTCATTGATAACGTTTCTGATGATGTACTCATCATCGTGGATGAGGCCTATTATGAATATGCAAAAGTGATCTCTGACGACTATCCAGATAGCTTTGAATTGCGAAGACCGAATGTCATCACACTCAGAACCTTTAGTAAGGCATATGGCATAGCGGGCATCCGAGTGGGGTATGCGTTGGGCGACTCAAGATTGATAGAAGCATTGAGCAAGGTGAAGATGACCTTTGCCCCTTCAAACCTGGCTCAAGCAGCAGGCATAGGAGCCTTGGAAGACGAAGCGCACATGCACAAATCTGTCATGCTGAATAAAACTGCCCTGCAGCAATTCTACAACGCATTGCACGATGCGGAATTAGAATACACTCCTTCCTTTGGAAACTTCGTGATGGTCGATTTGAAGGAAGAAGAACTTGCCAAGGCAGTCGCTGAAAAAATGATGCAGAAAGGCATTTTCATTCGACACCTAAAAGCATTTGGATTACCACATTGTGTTAGAATATCTACGGGGACAGAAGCTGAAAATGCATTGTTTGTGAGCAAACTAGTTTAATTCAATCTACCTCCCGCACACACCTCACAGGAAATCGCTTGCGATCTACGTTGTGGTGATGCATCTTAATTTCATCGGGAAAGAAATGCCAATGAGTGGCATAGGTTCCTTCCAGTTCCACTTGAATCCAATAGGTGTTTTGATCGCCTTGTTTTGCTGACTTTCCGTAATCCATTCGACCGCACATATCCACCTTTAGGGTGTCGATCAAATCAATCTTACCCTTCTTGTTCAACTTCACTAACTCTTTTACCTCAGATTCAGTCGGTAATCTCCAGCCTGCGGGACAAACCTCGAAAGCATCCTCCAGCGGATAGAACTGTCCACAATCTTTAGATCGCTCTGAGTCATCATAATATCGGCTGCTATCTGTTTGGAATTGCAAATTTTGTTGAAACCAGAGCAAATCATTTAGTGCAATGGTGGGATAACTATTCCCATCACGGGTGTCTATAAACTATGATTGGGAAAAGACTCTCAGAGAGGCCATTAATAAGAATAGGATAGGAAGTCTTTTCATCTTGACATGTTCGCTTTTTGATTTAAAGTGAGTCCAAAAATTCCTTGGGTGTTTGGCAGAGCATATCAAATTGCTTAAACCCCTTTTTGTCTCGCGATATTATTACTTCACACTCCGCCTCTTTCGCAGAGAAATATTGCACCGCATCTTCGAAATCAAAAGGGTCGATTTTTAACCCTTGGTCAATAATTGTCTGATCGACCGATGAAATTGAAGTCAATGCTCTCACCTTTAACAGGGCAATGTATGCAGTGTTTTTATCAAATTGCTTAGATATTAGATAGTACATATTGGTCATGGAATCTGCCGAAGTGAATAATTGAATCTGTTGCATATCAGCTAATTCAAAAATCTGTCGAGCATCTTTGTCAAATGGCTTCCGCTGAAATAACGCATCGAGGATCACATTTGTGTCCAAATAGATTTTGGTCACAGGCCGTACTTTTTCTTCAAATATTCATATCGAGCCTGTTTGTAGTCGAACTCTGGCCCTGGATCTTCGAGCATACCCATTAATTCATCAACAGGACTCAGCTTCTTTTGCGATTGTTCAGCAGGCTCATGAGTTACTGCGAACAACAATTCCTCCACCATTTTCGAAAGGGATATTTGCCTTTCCTTGGCGTATTCCTTGGCTCTTTCTATGACCGTTTGATCTAACGATAAGGTAAGTTTTGCATTCATACGTACGAATATAATATATGTACGTATAATTATTATACTTGTACGTATAATAAATCTTAAAACGTCAAAACTCGCTCTAGCGCCTCTCTCACTTTTTCCGCATTAGGTAGATAGGTTTGCTCCAAGATTTCATTGAGAGGGATGGCAGGTGTATCTACTGCACCCACAGTGATGACGGGTGCGTCCAAATACTCGAAACAATCATCCACTACTCTACCTGCAATGCCTTGACCGAACGAGCTACCTCGCGGTTCTTCGGTAACGACAACCACTTTTCCATGCTTCTTGGTGGAACTAAAAATGGCATCTGCATCCACCGGTTGTATCGACCTTAAATCCAAAATCTCTACCCTTCCTGGGAAGGCCTTGGCAGCTTCTTCGCTCCAATAGACTCCACGGCCGTAGGTAATGACCACGCACGATTCGCCCGAATCTACCTTGGCTTGATCGGCCTCCTGTACCACACGCGCCTTTCCAAAAGGCACCACATAATCCTCGCCAGGCTCGGTGGTTTTGGCGCCTTCGGTTCCTTTGATCTTCGACCAATACAATCCTTTGTGTTCCAGCAACACACATGGATTCGGATCGTAATATGCCGCTTTGAGTAAGCCCTTCAAATCCGCTCCTGTACTTGGATAAGCCACTTTGATTCCACGGATGTTTGATAAAATACTTTCAACGGACGAGCTGTGGTATGGCCCACCGCTACCATAGGCTCCGATTGGAACCCGAATGACACAACTTACTGGCCATTTGCCATTACTCAAGTAATAGCTTCTACTTACTTCGGTAAATAATTGGTTTAAACCAGGCCAGATATAGTCAGCAAACTGAACCTCTACGATCGGCTTCAATCCCACCGCGCTCATGCCTACCGTAGAACCAATGATAAATGCTTCTTGAATCGGAGTGTTGAACACACGTTCTTTTCCAAACTGCTGAGCTAGCGTTGCCGCCTCGCGAAAAACTCCACCCAATCGATGTCCAACATCTTGTCCATAAAGCAAAGCTTCTGGATGCTTCGACATGATTTCACGCACGGCAAAAAGGGCACTATCTACCATGACGGTTTTCTCCTTACCAGCTGGGTCTCGCTCGCCTTTCTCCTCAGTGATCGGTGTTGGAGCAAAAATATGGTCCGTAAGGTCTGATGGAATGGGGTCTTCCGCTTGTTGAGCTCGTATAAAATCTACTTCTACCAACTCGTGAGCCCTCTTTGCGGCTTTTTCGAGCAATGATTTTTCAATGCCTAAATCCAGCAATTGTGCTTCGAAATACGGGTGTGGATCACGTAATCTATCATCCTCCAAGTCATCTCTGTACCACTCCATTCTAACACCAGAGGTGTGGTGACTGAGCAAGGGTACTTTCAGATGAACTAAAAACGGTCTGCGCTCTTTTCGAATGGTGGTGATGGCTTTATTCAAGGCCTCGTAACATGCTATGAAATCATGTCCTTTCTCCACAGTAATTACTTCTAATCTTTTGAACCCTTTGGCATAATGCGTGGCATCACCCGCTCTGATTTCATCTGCACTGGCAGAAATGTCCCATTCGTTATCTTGAATGAAATACAACATAGGCAGTTGCTTTAACACTGCCATTTGAAAGGCCTCAGCCACCTCACCCTCGGTGATAGACGCATCGCCCAAGGAACAAACAACAACCGGATTTTCGCCTTTAAAATCTTCAGCCAACCCCATCAATTCTTTGTATTGAATACCCATTCCCACTCCGGTGGTAGGTATCGCTTGCATGCCTGTCGCTGATGATTGATGCGGAATTTTCGGCTTGTCATCGTCCTTCAAAGATGGATGACTGTAGTATGTTCTGCCTCCAGAAAATGGATCATCGCGTTTGGCAAAAAGTTGAAGCATCAAATCGTATGGCGTCATTCCAATGCCCAGTAAAATTGAGTCATCGCGGTAATATGGAGCGACAAAGTCTTGTGGTTTTAACTGAAGTGCCAAGGCAAGCTGAGCTGCCTCATGTCCTCTGCTAGTAGCGTGAACATATTTGGAAGTAAGTTGAATGTTTTCGTTGTAAATCTCACTCATGCGCTTGGCTGTGCACATGAGTTCCCAAGCTTTCAAAAGGGTTTCCTTCTCTACATTGCCTTTGGTCTTTGGCTTCTCCGTCTTTGCTGTATCACTCATACCTCTGAAAAATTTGGACATCAAATGTAATCAGCAGAAACTGGCCATCGTCTCAATTGCTCTTTGAAAATTAAATCTCCAGTCTTATCCATAGATATTCAAACCCTAGTATCTTTCGCCTATTGATTCAAAGGTTATGACGGACCAACAGACACCACAAGAGGAACAAAACCAAGATACTCAACCTAGCAGAGGACGAGACATCAATCCGAGTCGATTGCTGGCTCAGATTCTGATTTTCTTTCGAGATCGTCTCAATTTAGATGACGATAAGGCGACTCCAGAAGAGACCAGCGAGTATATCCGAAAAGGCATAGAATTCAACGGGCCAAACGTTTGGATTTTGGTCTTTGCCATTTTCATAGCGAGTGTTGGTTTGAACATGAATTCAACTGCAGTGGTTATCGGAGCCATGCTTATTTCTCCCTTGATGGGCCCCATCATGGGATTGGGTTTGGGTGCGGGCATTTTTGATTTTGAATTGATTAAGAAATCGGCAAAGAACTTAGGATTGATGGTGGTGATCTCTGTCGGGACATCCGCACTGTATTTCTTCTTGAGTCCTATTAGTGATGCTCAAAGTGAACTATTGGCCAGAACCCAACCCACTATTTGGGACGTAATCATCGCACTATTTGGTGGATTGGCAGGAATTGTAGCTGGATCCCGAAAAGAGAAAAGTAATGCTGTCCCAGGAGTCGCTATCGCTACGGCTCTTATGCCACCGCTTTGCACCGCAGGATATGGATTAGCTACCGCACAATGGGGGTACTTTTTTGGCGCGTTTTATTTGTTCACCATCAATTCAGTATTTATCAGTTTTTCCACGTTTATCGTGGTTCGTTTTCTCCGATTTCCGCAAATTGAATTCTTAGATGAGGTAAAAGCCACAAAGGTCAAACGACTCATTGCTGCTTTTGTGATCGTCACCACCTTACCATCACTATACATCGCCTTCAATTTGGTTCAAGACAGTGTGTTCAAGCGTGAAGCTGGTTTGTTTGTTTCCGAGAATTTCGTGTTTGATAATGCACAGGTCATTTCTAAAAATGTCAATAAGGATGGAGAGATAAAACGCATCGAAGTTGCATTGATTGGTGAACCTATTTCGCCTGATGTCATAGCCAACATCAAAGCAAGAATGAAGCAGAACAGCCGTTTGTTTGGCGCAGAATTGATTGTGCGCCAAGGGGCAATGAAGGAAGATGGACTAGATATGGCCACCGTAGAGCTCATGAACCAAAGCATGAAATCCGGCATAATTGAAGATCTGTATAAACGAAACGAAGAAGTACTTCAGAATAAGCAGCAGCGCATCGATAAATTGGAAACCGAGTTGATTAAAATGAAAAGTCGTGAATTGCCCATCTCCGATATCAGTCAAGAGCTGAAAGCGAGCTATGAAAATGTGAAGGCTTTCACGCTCATGCGAAATCCCATTTTCAATGCCGATAGCAATCGATTAGACACGGTGACGTTCGCCTACGTAGAGTTTGAAAAACGACCTTCGCCCGATGAAAAAGCACGCATCGAAAAATGGTTGAAAGTGCGCAGTAAGGCAGATTCGCTTCGAATGGTCTTTGAGGTACGATAAGACGATTGGATTCAGTAATTTTCCGCTATCCAAACGAAAATAAAACTCTGACATGAGTCCATACAACCTGATTATTGCCGCATCGGCAATGGTTATACTTTCCTATTTCTTCAACATTCTTTCGAAGAAGGTCAATGTTCCCTCGGTACTGATGCTGATTGTTACCGGCATCATCATCAAACAGTTCATGGACTATTTTGGAGTGGGACAAAACGACTGGTTTCCTTACTTGGAGTTATTGGGGATTGTAGGATTAATCATGATCGTTTTGGAAGCCGCACTCGATCTGAAATTAGAGAAGCATAAACTTCCACTTATCGGAAAATCATTATTGGTCGCGCTCATCGGATTGCTCACAGCCACAGGAGCCGCTGCATTAATCATCATGATTCTCATCCCCAATTTCACTTGGCTGACCGCCATGATTTACGCGACTCCCCTATCAATTCTAAGCAGCGCCATCATCATTCCTTCAGTATCGCATTTACCCCAAAAAAAGAAGGAGTTTTCTATTTACGAAAGCACGTTTAGTGATATTCTCGGGATTATGCTTTTCTATTTTTTGCTCTCTCTAGGTGGAGATCTATCAGGGGGTGAGGCAGTGGGTGAATTTGCGGGTAGTTTGATCATCACTATCATAATCAGTGTGGTCGCCAGTTATGGTTTGATTTACGCCTTTCAGAACATTAAGACCCAAGTAAAAACCTTCTTGCTCATCGCGATCTTGATTTTGCTTTATGCCATCGGCAAGCAATTCCATTTGAGTAGTTTGATCATCATTCTTGTCTTTGGCTTGATCATCAGTAACTCTGGAATCTTCTTCCCCGGTTTCTTAAAAAAGACGTTGAAGCAAGAGAGTGTCAAAACCCTCTTTCACGAGTTGCATATCGTAACGGCCGAAACCGCGTTCATAGTGCGGACATTCTTCTTCATCATTTTTGGAATTACCATTGTGTTGAGCTCATTGCTGAGCGTACAGGTCATTCTGGTTTCCATACTCATTTTGGCTTCCATTTATGGATTGAGATTCGCATTGATACAGCTCTTCATGGGGAGAGACATCTATCCTGAAGTCTACATCGCACCCCGGGGATTGATCACCGTGCTTTTGTTCTTTGCCATTCCTGTCGAACAACAGATAGCTGACTTTCAGAATGGTATTCTTCTGTTTGTCATAATCGCTACAAGTTTAATCATGACTTGGGCAATGATTCGCGCTACTCGGAAAGATGTTGGCGATGAAGTCTTGGAAATGCTGGATGTTGAAAACCGTGCTAGCGAGGCTGCAATGAACACTTCTGAGGCATCAGATGTTTCTCCTGACGATGGAGATAACAACAAAGCGAATCCAGACAAATAATGGCAACCGCTGAATCCTCCACGTGAAGTAAAATAATATTGCATGTACATACATTTATTGTATTTGTATATATTTGAATTCTGAAAACTATGAACGGCATGAGTCATCCAAAAACACCACAAACTAAACACGATATTCACCCATTAATCTTAGACCGATGGAGCGCTAGATCATTCAGCGAAAAGTCCATTTCAGAAGAAACTATGGAAGGGCTTTTTGAAGCCGCAAGCTGGAGTGCAAGTAGCATGAACGAACAACCCTGGGAGTATATATATGCGGAAAAGGGCACTGAGGCTTTTCATAAAATGGTGGAGTGCTTGATGGATGGAAACCAACCTTGGGCCAAGAATGGATCGCACATGTTGCTCTCCTTAGCAAAGCGAAAGTTTGAGTATAAGGGAAGAGAAAACAGACACCATATGCATGATGTGGGTGCGGCAAACACAACCCTTCTGATGCAGGCGGCTCAAAATGATATTTATGGTCACATGATGGGAGGATTTCACATGGACAAGACTCTTGAAGCCTTCGGAATTGATCCGGCAGAACACGAAATAGCTTGTTTCATCGTGCTGGGTTATTTAGACGCACCAGAAAAATTGGGCGCCCCTTTTCATGAAAGAGAAATAACACCCAGAGATAGAAAACCAGTATCGGCATTCACGAAAAAATTGAGTTAGTGGAACGCTCCTTTTCTTATACCGAAGAGAACGCCAAAGGGCTTTTTGAACTATTAGAAGGAGCTGAATCGATAGCTCGAATGACTTTTTCCAGAATAGACCCCAACAATGTGATCATCGATCACACAGAGGTCGCCCCTAATGCCAAGGGAACAGGGGCAGGAAAAGCTATCGTAGCCGAAATGGTGCGATGGGCACGTGCAAAGAATCAAAAAGTGTTGCCGCTCTGCACTTTTGCCAACGCAATGCTTGAGCGGAATAAGGATTGGCAAGACATTATTCGAAAATAACAAGCTATGAAACGCAAAGATTTTTTTAAGAATGCAGGTCTGGGAATTTTAGGTGGAGTAGCCGCGACACGATTGTCGGCACTGGACCTGGGGGTTTCTGACTTTTCTAATTCTACGTTCGACTCGCTGGAAGCTCGAGTTGGATACAATCATTTACCCAACAAATCATCCATTGTTATGAAAAACATGGTTCTGCACAAAGCAAATAGTCGTGGCAAGGCAGATCACGGCTGGTTAAAATCAAATCACACCTTCAGTTTCGCGAATTATCATAATCCTGAGCGTATGCATTTTGGCGTGCTCCGCGTATTGAATGACGACTTTGTGGAAGGCGGAAAAGGTTTTGGAACGCACCCGCACAACAACATGGAAATTATTTCTATACCGCTCGATGGTGATCTCGAACACCAAGACAGCATGGGAAATTCAGGGGTGATTAAAAGTGGAGATGTTCAAGTAATGAGTGCGGGCACGGGTATCAAACACAGCGAGTTCAATAAGAATGCTGACAAACCCGTAAAGTTTCTTCAAATCTGGCTGTTTCCAAAGAAGAAGGACGTGGAACCTCGCTACGATCAAATGACATTCAAGGTGGAAAACCGCAAGAACAAGTTCCAACAAGTACTATCTCCCAATGCGGATGACGAGGGGGTCTGGATTCACCAAGATGCCTGGTTCCACTTAGGTAGATTCGACAAAGATCAAAAGACCGAATACGCGGTAAAAAAGGCTGGAAATGGGGTTTATGCCTTCATCATTGATGGTGAGGTAATCATCAATGGACAAGCTCTGGAGAAGCGAGACGGTTTAGGAGTCTGGGACGTCAGCACACTAGATATCAAGGCCACAGAGGATGCCGAAATCTTGCTGATGGAAGTGCCGATGAGTATTGGATAAAAATCCCGTTTCTTTGAGGTGTGAGCGCAGCTAAAAGCCCAAAGGTTTTCTGTATCGGTTTCATGAAAACTGGAACTACGACTATGAATCGGGCGTTGAGTGCGCTGGGATATCGAGTAAGCCCAGATTCTTGGAAGTTGCTCACTCCAGTTTTGCATCAAGACTGGGAGCAGGTGGCCGAACACATCGATCGCTATGATGCATTCGAAGACAATCCCATTCCGCAAATTTTCAAAGAGCTGGATGTTATGTATCCGGGTAGCAAATTCATTCTGACCATTCGAGATTCAGACTCTTGGTACAAAAGCGTGAAATATCACATTGACAATTTGCGGAGTCCTATGCACGAATGGGTTTTTGGCAGAGGCAGAGGAATCCCAGCTCAAAACATGGAACACACCATCAGAATCTATGAGGAGCACATCAAGGAAGTACGGGACTATTTCAAAGATCGACCTGATGATTTGCTGGTGTATGATTTAAAAGAACACAACAACTGGTTAGCACTGTGTGAGTTTTTAGGCCTGCCCATACCCGAAACAAAATATCCTCACGCAAATCGATCCAATTACAAAACACCGAAGTATGCCGGTAAAAAATTAACCTGGCGTAGAATCAGAAAACGAGTAAAAAACCCCATCCTCATTTTCTATTACAACCTGCGCGGGTGGATTCCAACGCGATAGTTTTACATTTGGTTTAAGACGCGTTTATGGATCTAATGATTTACGGCCTAGAGAGATCAGGTACCAATTTTACCGAGGCAGTTTTACTGGAAAACTTCAAAAACATTTCGTTTTGGAATGAGCACTACCCAGACTGTTTGCCGACACACAAGCATTTCCGATTGTATGACGAAAAGCACTTCATACCTATAACTCAGTTTCTCAACAACTTCACTTTTTCGGATTTCAAGTCATTCGATGAAAAAGTATCGAAGCTCACAGGACAATCGAACTTGAAATATGTCATTGCTGTCAAGGATCCGTACGCTTGGTATCAGAGTTTCATAAAGTTGGCGAAAAAGGGCAGCTATATTCCGCACCGAGCGAAAATTGCCAATGGTCAATTCATGATTGACTGGAATTTGTTTCATAAAAAGTGGCTGCAATTCGCAGAAGAGGCTCCAGATAGAGTACAGATCATTCGCTACGAAGACACCATCAAAAAAACGGCTGAGAGCTTAAAGCTGCTCCAAGATAAGTTCGCACTCGAGCCAAAATCTAACCAATGGCATCTGCCTGAAAAAGTGGGTATGAGTAAGCATTTTGATGCGAAACGCATGCTCTATTATAAGACCGACAAATTCAAGGATAAATTTCCACCTACCCACCTACGCGTGATCTCAGAAATGTTGGATGAGGAGGTCTTAAATGCTTTGAACTACCAAAAAATTGAAACTAACCCTACCTACGATTATCAAAACAATTACACCCCAAAACGATGAGCGCAAACATTAGCAAGGAATACACCAACGGAGAGATCACGGTAGTTTGGAAACCAAATACATGCATCCATTCAGAAAAATGCTGGAGAGGTTTACCCGGAGTTTTCAATCCTAAAAGCAAACCCTGGATTCAAGTTGAAGGAGCCACTGCTGAAGAGCTCATCGCACAAGTGGAAAAATGCCCATCCGGAGCATTGACATGGTACAGAAACTCCGAAGGAAAGCAGAAGCCAGAAAGCAGCGAAGTAAAAATTGAAGTGTTCCCAAATGGGCCAGTTCGCATTCACGGTGATGTGGAAATCACTCATTCCAATGGGGCGGTAGAACAGCGTGCAAAAATCACCGCTTTATGTCGATGCGGCCACTCAGCCAACAAACCCTATTGCGATGGGACCCATAAGAAAATTGAATGGCGTGAGTAAGCCTACTTTGTTTCGTCTAACTGTTTTTGCTTACCCATATCCGTAGGCATTTTAGTTCCCTCTCTGGTTCGGACCGGAGTACAATCCAATGTGTTGGCTGGTCGCATGAAGAAGATTCGAACGCTTAAAATCACCGGGCGATATCGGCTCGCGAAAAACCCAAGGGAAGAACGCGGTGGCTCAAAGGGCAGGATATTCAAAATCGGTGTTTCCAAGGCAGGTATGATGAGCCAGTTGCCCCTCATTTTGATTCCATAACCTAGCTTGTAGTGCAGCTGAGTAGAGAATTGACCTGGATTTCCGGTGGCGGCAGCAGAAACCGTAGCCCCTGCTAAGTTGCTAATAAACGCGTACCCCGCATTCGCGCCAATGCTGTTTTGCAAGAAATTGTATTTACCCAGTCGCCAAACGTGATTGAAATTGACAAACGCCTCCGCGTAGTGGTATCCAAACTGTCCAGAGGTTTGTTCTAATGCGGTCGTAGCCACCTCTCCCGGCAAACTCACCCATTGACCTTCCCCTTTTTCTGTTCCACGTAAACCTTTATAGCTGATCCCATAATCCATGTATTTGATCAACTTGGAGTATTGAAACATACGGTAACGCCCAACTTCGGCATAAAGCCCTGGCCGACCCAAGGCGGTCAGTTTTGCATTGAATTGAGATACGTCCGTTTTCTGAAAAGTTTTGTTGATGGGCACAAAAGTCGTTGCCATATAGGTCACTCCCGGACCTAGTATCCATCCACTTGGTTTGAATTGTGGTTTCGCAGGTAGGATTTCATTGTAGTGCCGATTAAAGCTTACGGGCTTTTGTTTCATGCGCTTTTTCTGTGCAAAAACGGGGTTCGAGCACATGATAATAAACGAGAAGATGGCAAGAATTCTAAGCATACCTCAAACTTAGGTTCAAAACAAGATGTAATCTACTTACTAAACCAAGGTTTTTAATTCACTTTTGTCAATAGGTTTTATACCTAACATCGTGAAGGACTTGAAAAACATAAAACAGACAGGCTTTTCGATGGTGAAGTTTGCCACTACATCCCTTTTGGGGACAGGGCTAGACTTCCTATCGTTCACGTTGCTTTTCAGATATATTCTACCCGTCTTTTGGGCCGAACTTTGCTCAGCTTTTATAGGGATGGTGGTGAACTTTTTCATGCAGAAGAAGTTCGTTTTCACCCTAAATCGTAAGGCTTCTACCGCGTTTCTACTCTCCGTAGCATTTTCGTTCGTATTCATGTTTGCAGGAGCATTTGTCATGAAAGGTTTGTCACAAACCGAGTTTTTTGCAGACTTTCTAATCGGAGCAAAAATTCTAGTGATGGGAGGTAAATTCCTACTGAATTATTTCAGTAAGCGCTGGGTGTTTGAAAAACGTTAACCCTCCTTTTTCCCCTTAAAATCAATCAAGTAAACGATGTACGTTTTGAACCTCAATTCATATTCATAAAGACTTTCGTACTCATAATCCTTAATCATTGGCAATCTAGTATCAGTAATCAAATACACATAATTTGTGTCGATCTCCGTTGTCTTTCTAATGATTTCACCCTGTCCAGCACCTAAATAAAAGGCATAGGATCTGCTCATGGGTGTTTTTCCGAACACGCGAATGGTTTTTCCATTAGCGGCCTTAAGTATCTTTTCGGCCTGCACTCGTTTGTAAACCTCGATATTATCCTCATCAGCTGACCATTGAGGAATGAATCCAACATCATAGCCAATCCTGAATAGGATGATGAACGCGAAGGACAGATAGATGCGATAACTTGACTTTCGAAACCAGAATAGCAGCGCTATAGCAGCAGCAGCACATAAGACTATCAACCAGATGGTCAACTCAACATCTACCATTTCCAATTGGAAGAAATACCAATACACGAACGTTGGAATCAAAAGAATGCCAATGAGTAAAAACGCTCGGTTGATCCAAAGTTTTATGGTTTCGGCACCCTTCACCGAAAAATAAGCTTCCGCACCCAATATGAACCACAGCGGATAGAGCATCATCAAGTATCTGAAACGATAACCAGGTGAAAGCCAATAAGGAATCACATTCACACACAAGATCAAGAATGTGAAGGCCAAAAAGTCATTTTGAAACCAACGCTTAATCATTCCTTTCCTGAAAGCGACTAAGGTGAATAGCGATGTGGGCAACAACATCCCGAAGTTCTCAAAGGGAAAAATGAGGTAGTAAAACAAGGTCTCGTACCATTCATGATGCGCTGGTGTTCGAAGCGCAACTTGTTTCTCTAATCCAGCAGCATAGTTGCTTACGTCATTTTGAGTCGAATACAAGTAGAAATACGATCCCACTAAAACGATAAACAAAGCCATTCCCGCAAAATGAGATGGTTTGAAAAGTGACTTGAAATCTCTCTTATAAACAAACCACACCAATAGCGTGATCGCCTGAAAAAGTAAGGTTGGAGCACCTTTCAACATTACTCCGATAGCTGCTAGGAAGTAGCTCAAAACAAATAGGTACCAATACTTCCCTTGTTGATGAAAATGAAAGACCGTGTAAAACCCCATCAAAGTCACCATAGAAAGCATAGGATCGATGTATCCAAACATGCTATCTCGAATGACGAGGGTACTGCAAAGCAGAAACCCAAAAGCCGCCATCACTGCGGCCTTTTCACCAATATGTTTGCGAGAAACAAACCAAGTAACGATAGAAATTCCAAAAAAGGACAGGACCGATGGAAGTCGATAGACAAACAATGATAATGAGTCAAATAATTGCCAAAACCCAATGAGTATCCAATTAAAAAGTGGGGGTTTGCTGTAATAAAATTGCCCCCACATGGTAGGAGTGATAAAATCACCACTGTTCATCATTTCGATGGCAATGGTGGTCCGAATGGATTCATCAATGCGCAAGGGTAGCAATCCAAGATTCAGTAAGTAGGTCACCGCACTGAGTAAGGCTAATATGCCAACAATGATCTTTTCATTTTTGGTCAACCTCTCCATTTATTCAATTGGCTTTTGACTGGAAAGGTTTTCCTTGATCACACAGAGGTGCGTATCATAGTCCTTGTAATACATTTTATGGCTATGAATCGATTCAAACTCCTTCACCTGTTTCATGCGATTGTCATCCACTAAGTAATAATAGCCCGGATTTAACTCGACAGTTTTTTCAATTATCTGGTTCCTAGCTACTCCTAAATAAAAGGCATGCTCCTTATATATAGGGGCTTGATCGAAAACCTTTAATGGCCGATCTTCTTTCATGTTTTGGAGCAGGAGTTCAGCCATTTCCTTTCGCGCTGGTGGGGATGAACCATCGTCAATCATTCGGTAAGGAATAACATACAAATCAAAACCAATTCTAAATGAGATGATAAATGCGAATGCCCAGTAGATACGCCATTGCGGTTGTTTGAACCATAGGTATACCACCACGGCAGATAGTCCAACCATGACTAGAGCACCGATAGTCAAATAAGAAAGGTCTCTTAACTCGTCTAGGAAGAAAACCCCAAAATAGCCAAGCCCTTGTGCTATACCCAGAATCAAAAACACGATTTCTACCGTTTTGATCAACCAATTTCTTTGGACCGAGTATTTTACAAATGATTCTGCCCCAAGAATGAAAACGAGCGGATATAACATAAAAAGGTAGCGTGGATAATAGCCAGGTGACAACCAATATGGCAACACGTTAATTGCTAACGTGAGCAGAACGAAGGCCATGAAATCGTTTTGCATCAATCGTTTTATGATGCCTTTTCGGAACATAAACAACAATATCAGGGAGGTTGGAAATAGATGACCAAAGTTTTCGAATGGGAAAGTGAATATGTTCAATACTCCCTCATACCAGGGTTTGTCTACTACGGTTCGCATCGCAGCCTGGCCATACAACTCATCAAAATAGGTTTCCAAACTATTGAATTGACTGTAGGCGTAGAAATACCCCCCCACAATAGCAACGAAAAAGCCTATCCCCACAAAATGGGATAGCGAAAAAAGCTTTTTCCAATCGCGCATATAAATAAACCATACACCTAGGGTAAAACCCTGGAACAAAAATGAGGGAAGCCCTTTCATCAGCACACCAGCGGCTGCTAATGCATAGCTGATCAGAAATAGCGCCCAAAAGTTTTGACGCTTGTGGAAATAATAAACGGTAAAGAATCCGATAAAAGTGACCAGCGAAAAAGCAAGATCTATATGTCCAAGCATGGAATCTCTAGTCAACAAACGTCCGCTTAACAAGAATCCAAATGCCGCTATAGCACCTGCTCGTTCTCCAATGTGTTTTCGAGAAACAAACCAAGTCGCGAAAGACAATAGGAATAAGGGAATTACCGAGGGCAAGCGAAAAACAAACTCCGAATAAGAATGGAAGACTTGGAAAAAGCCGATGATGATCCAATTATATAAAGGTGGCTTTCGGTAATAGAACTCGCCCCAAATCGTAGGAACGATGTAGTTTTTACTTACGATCATTTCCCAAGCCACGGTAGCCCTGATAGCTTCATCCGCCATTAATGGCATCAATCCGAGGTTGATGAGGTGCGCTATAATAGCGGCCAATCCAAGGATCAGAACAATCCATTTTTCTCTTTGAGTGAAGTTTTCCATTCCTGAGACAAAGCAAAACATAGTTCAAGCGCTCTTGAGCGGCCAAGTCAATTATTTTTCAAAATTCTTGTGTGTTTGAAAAATCGCATTACATTTGTAAGTGATTACTCACTACTAAATGACCGAGAAACAAGAGAATATACTCAATGCAGCCTTGAAGCTTTTTGCAACAGAAGGATATGCATCCACCTCTACCAGCAAAGTAGCCAAGGAAGCTGGCGTTTCTGAGGGATTGATTTTCAGACATTTCAAAAACAAAGAAGGTTTGTTGAATGTCATCCGTGAAAAAAGTTCGGAGGCTGGTAAAGCTATGATGGCGGATATAGTGATGACCAGCGACCCAAAGGAAGTAATCCGAAAAATACTGGAACTCCCCTACTATATTGAAAAGGAGAACTACGAAATGTGGCGATTGACCTATGCCTTGAAATGGCAAACAGACAACTATGACACCTCCTATTCTGATCCCGTGAAAGTCGTTCTGCGAGAAGCATTTTCAAAACTGGGTTACGAAGATCCCGCAGCAGAGGCTGAAATTATTCTGATGCTCATGGATGGCGCGGCCACGGCCTTCTTGCTGCACGAACCTGAAAACAAATTAGACATACTAATGGCACTTAAACTTAAATACAAGCTTTAAAAAATTTCACTCTAAATGTGAGTGATTAATCACTAATTAATTATGAGAACAATAGACAAAACAAAACCTGTAATGGTTACTGGAGCAAACGGCTATGTGGCGAGCTGGTTGGTAAAACAATTATTGGAAGACGGTATTACCGTTCATGCTGCGGTTCGAAATCCAGCCAAAAAAGAAAAATACGCCCACCTAGATGTCATCGCAGAAAAATCGAGTGGCTCGATAAAATACTTTGCAGCCGACTTATTAAAGGAAGGATCTTATGCCGAAGCCATGGAAGGGTGTGAATTGGTATATCACACCGCATCTCCCTTCACACTCAACGTAAAAGATCCGCAGAAACAATTGATCGATCCAGCGGTAAAAGGCACCGCAAATATTTTAAATCAAGCCAACAAGACCGAATCAATTAAAAGAGTCGTGGTTACGAGCAGTTGCGCTGCCATTTATACCGATGCCCTAGATACTGTAAATGCACCTGGAGGAAGAATAAACGAATCCATTTGGAATGAAACGTCATCCCTAGAATACCAACCCTACTCCTATTCAAAAACCCTAGCCGAGAAAAAGGCATGGGAAATATGCGGTGCTCAAGATCGTTGGGATTTGGTTACGATCAACCCTAGTTTTGTAATGGGCCCTGCACTCAATCCTGAGAACACTACCTCAGAAAGCATGAGTGTGTTGAAGCAAATGGGTGATGGCAGCATGAAAATGGGCGTACCTAAAATGGGAGTTGGAGTGGTAGACGTTCGCGATGTTGCGACCGCCCACTATAAGGCTGGATTTATCCCAGAAGCCAACGGACGCTATATAACATCGGCTCATTCTACAGATTTTTTAGAAATGGCCATGACCTTACAACCCAAATTTGGAGATAAATTCCCTCTTCCTACTAAAGCATTGCCAAAGTGGCTAATCATGTTGGTAGGTCCGCTGTTAAACCCGGCTTTCAGCAGGAAAATGCTGAGAAACAATGTCAATATTCCTTGGGATGCAGACAACTCTAAAATTAAAAGCCAATTGGGAATTCAGTTCAGGCCAATGCAAGAAACCATGGAAGAATCATTTGAAACCTTGATTTCGAGTGGCATACTAAAATCTGAGTAAGAACTAATGACGAAACAGTTTGGAGGAAAGGTTACTCCTGCATTAAAGGAGCAATATTCCAAATCGGAAAATTGGAAAAACGGAGTGTTTCAAAACTTGGAGGAGACAACAATGGAGTTCAGTTTTCAGGATCTTCCCAAGATGCTTTACAAGCAATTTATCGATAGATCCGGACGAGCACCAAAAGCTCCGATTCCTATAAAAACCTTTGACAAAGGCCTGTTCATGGTGCCATCGAATGCTCCAAAATTCATCTGGTATGGCCATTCTGTGCTGCTCATGCGGTGGTTGAACAAAACCATCCTCATCGATCCGATGTTAGGCCCAAATGCTTCGCCCATCGCTCCATTTAAAACCAAACGATTCTCAGAAAAATCCCTAGACATCATCGATCAATTTCCTGAGATAGATCTAATTTTAATGACCCACGATCATTACGATCATTTGGACAAAGCAAGCATCGATAAACTTGGATCAAAGACTAAAAAATGGTTTGCAGCCATCGGTGTTGGAAGACATCTCGAATCTTGGGGTGTTCCAAACTCAGACATTCAAGAATTTGATTGGTGGGATAACGCAATATTTGAAGGAATTGAATTTACGTTTACTCCCTCCAGACACTTTTCAGGCAGAGGACTAAACGACCGAGCAAAGTCGCTCTGGGGAGGCTGGGTCATGAAATCCGAAACCCATAACTTGTATTGGAGTGGCGATGGAGGATATGGAGATCATTTTAAAGAAGTGGGTGAAAGGTTCGGCCCTTTCGATTTTGGCTTTATGGAGTGCGGACAGTACAACGAACTCTGGCATCAGATTCACATGTATCCAGAAGAGGCGGCTCAAGCTGCTATAGTCGCTAGGGTTAAAAGAGCGCTGCCCGTTCACTGGGGTGGTTTCCCACTTGCCATGCATCATTGGAAAGATCCGATCAACCGTTTTGAAGCAAAGTCACGAGCTATTGGGCTAGATATTGCAACTCCGGAAATTGGGCAACTCATTTCTCCTGAAACACCCACAGAATTTTGGTGGCACAATCACGAATAACAACTCATTCTGCAACGCTTTGAACCAATGAAATGGATTAAAAAAACACTAAAATGGACAGGGATCATCATCATGCTGTTCATTGCCACCGTGATAATTTGGATGTACACCTCACCGCAGTTTGGCGCAGGACCTTCGGAAGAACAAATTGCGACCTACGCAAAAACTGACCACCATGATGGTGAGGCCTTTTTCAACTTCGAACGCGCAGACATGAATATGGACATCAGTCGCATTTGGGAAGTGATAAAGGAGTTTTCAAACCCTGTGGACAACATCGCTCCAAAGGTTGACATTGCTCCCGAAAAGCTGAATCCAATATTAGTGAATGCGGAGCCCGAAAAAACGAAAATCACTTGGTTTGGTCACTCGGCCTTTATGCTAGAAATGGACGGGAAAGTCATTTTATTAGACCCCATGTTTGGGCAGGTTGCTTCTCCACATCCATGGATGGGTACGGGTAGGTACAACAAAACCTTTCCACTTGAGATGGATGAGCTACCCAAGATTGATGTAGTGATCTTTTCCCACGACCACTATGATCACCTGGATTATGGAAGTGTCGAAAAACTAAAAGAAAAAGTAGATCATTGGCTGGTTCCATGGGGTTTGGACAATCACCTTGTATCTTGGGGAGTTGATCCAACCAAAATCACGGCATTAGATTGGTGGCAAGAATCCGTTCAAAACGACATTGAATTTGTATTCACGCCCTCTCGGCACTTCTCTGGAAGAGGTATATCTGACCGAATGGTGACACTTTGGGGATCATGGGTGATTAAAGGCGCTACGGATAAAATTTACTTTTCTGGCGATGGAGGTTATGGCTCCCATTTCAAGGAAATTGGAGAAAAGTATGGACCCTTCGATATTGGGCTGATGGAGTGCGGACAATACAATGAAAAGTGGGCAGACATTCATATGATGCCTGAAGAAAGTGTTCAAGCCAGTATCGATGTGCAAGCCAAAGTCATGATGCCAGTGCATTGGGGTGCATTCACACTTTCAGTTCACAGTTGGATAGAACCCGTTCAGCGATCTAGCAAAGAAGCCGAAAGACTTGGAGTGACAATGACCACCCCTAAAATTGGAGAGCAAATCATCTTGAACGAGAGTTATCCAAACAGCCCCTGGTGGATGGATCACTTAAAAACCCCCATTTAATGAAATCGATTTTAAAGTATGTCACCCTCGTAATTTTTCTGATGTTGAGCCTTCCCTTACTTGCACAGGGAACGGACAATGCCGTTGAAATTGGCCTTCTGATCATCTACATTATCGGCATTATTGGGTTTCTCTACTTGAGTTGGCTTTTATATGGATTCTGCAAAAAGATTACGGGGGGCAACAAAAAAATCGCACTTATCTTGACAGGAGTTATTTGGTTATCAATCATCATCATTCTTGCCATCTATTTTAATTAAACAAAATGTGAATCATGAAAGTCATTGTAACAGGCGCTACAGGAATGGTGGGTCACGGAGTATTGCTAGAAGCTTTGGACGACCCAAGTATAAGCGAAGTACTTAGCATCAGCAGAAGTTCGACAAACATCAACCATCCGAAATTGAAGGAACTTCTGCATAGAGACTTCAGCGATTTTCCCAAGGCTGATAGCGTCACCATCCACCAACTTTTGACCCACACTTCGGGCATTAGGGACTATCACTATTTCCCAGATTGGCAGCAACGGAGTCAAAGCGCCCTGACTCCTTTAGATGTAATAAACCAAGTAAGTACAGATCCCTATCGTTTCTCACCAGGAAGTTCTTTTCGCTATTCAAATACCGGCTACATTTTGCTCGGACTGATCATTGAACAAGTCACAAAATCCACTTTTGAGAAGTACATTCAATCGGCCATACTAGATCCTCTTCATTTGAATCATACTGGCATCATCACCAATTCCAAAAGTGTTAAAAACTTGGCTGTTGGTTACACCACCACACCAATGGAAAGCAAGATTGCGGACTACATAAACTATAATCAACCTTTCAGTTCAGGAAATATGTATTCGACCTGCAGCGACCTGAGAAAATTCACATTGGCTATCATGAAAAGTGAGCTACTTCCGAATGAAAAAACCAAAGAAGTTTTTGAAAACAATACGGGCTATTATGGGTATGGCTGGGGCATCAGAAATTTTGATGGAGTAAAGGCATACGGGCACCACGGAGGCATGAATGGATATTGGGGTTCTATCACATACATTCCTGAAAATGAGACATTCCTTTGTTTTCTAACCAACGACTACAACACCCCAAAACACACCATCAATAGAGACGTTGTATCCATTCTGAATGGAAACGAAGCTGCACTTCCAGAAATGTATGAAGCACGATCAATAGATGAGCAAACAATTGACCACATTTCAGTGGATTATCTCGTAAAACCGGGAGATACCTTAAGCGTTTTTTCAGACTCGAACCATGTGTTCATGCAAGAAACGGGACAAATAGCTTATGAACTATTTCAAGTCGGAGAGGAGCGTTTTGTGACGACCATACATGAATTTGATATATACTTTAACAATGACTCCATTCATTACAAAGGCATGGTAAATTTGAGCGCTCCTAAGCTGAGCTTGTCAGATCAATAATATCAAATTGAAAGAAACGGTCAAAACATTTCCATTTTACCTAGCTAAGCCAGCTCGCGAAGCCTTAGCCAAGGAAGGAATTACAAAGCTTTATGATCTGTCGAGATTCACTAAGGCAGAGATCAAATCTCTGCATGGCATAGGACCCGATGCCATGGCTAAAATCAAGAATGATTTATTTGAGGAGCAGATTTCATTCAAGGTCGATCGAGAGGCATACAAAACCTTCATCAATAAGAAAGTCGAAAAGGATCCTTTTGAAAATGCTTCAGAAACTCTTAACCAAGAAGACTGAGCATTTTCTCCTCCACTTCACTCGAATCCCACTTCGATTCGATGTCATTCATTGCCATCACTTCATCCATGATGGTCTGCTGGCGTTGTCCTTCTTTCCATGCCACACTGTAGCGAATATCACTGAAGGTGGTCATGCTGTATAATGGCATCCATTTGTCTGGATATTTCTCCGCAAACCGAGCTTCGATTTTCTTTTGAAGCAAGAACTTTGGATCGGCCACATAGTCGCGCATGACATGATAATTGTGCAAGCTTAAATCTTGCAAACCATCGCCATCTGGCTTGCGCGTACGGCTGTATTCTTCAAAAATCTTTTCCCAATCATGATTGTGCTTCAGCATCAAATCATTCATAACTGTGGTATCCTCAAATCCTGCATTCATACCCTGTCCATAAAACGGAACCGTGGCATGCGCTGCATCGCCCATCAAAGCCGTTTTACCGTGATGCCAGGGGTAGCATCGCGTGATAGCCAAAGACGCTAAAGGATGATCTTCCCAAGCATCCGCTATGTTGGGCATCATTTCATAAAAATCAGGAAATGTCGTTTTGAAGAAATTGTCAATAGCTTCCTTTGAAGTCAGTTTCTCGAAGCTGTTTTCTCCCTCAAACGGCATGAACAAAGTGCACGTGAATGAACCATCTTCATTGGGTAGAGCAATCATCATGAACCGACCCCTTGGCCAAATGTGCAATGCGTTTTTCTCCAGCTTGTAGGTTCCATCTTCATTGGCTGGCAATAGGATTTCGCGATATCCATCTTCGATATAGGTTTGGCTGTAATTAAACCGATCCAACTTCTGCATGGAGTTGTATCGAATCGCAGAAAAAGCGCCATCGCAAGCAAAGATCAAATCGCTTTTAACCTCAAATTTTTCTCCTGTTTCATTATTCTCAAAGTAGCAAATTCCAGCTCGCATATCCGCTCCTAAGCACTTGGTGTTATACGTGATCTTTGCATTTCCGACTTGCTCGGCAATGTCCATCATACGCGCATTCACTCCACCTCTTGACACAGAGTTAATCGCCTGCCCCTCTTTACCATAGGCTTGATAGGTAAGGTTCCCTTCCAAATCATGCATGATTCTACCCGGCATGGGAATGGCAATTTCTTTGATCAAATGATCAACGCCAGCACCACGCAACGCTTTCCACCCTCTATCGCTCAACGCCAAATTGATGGACTTACCCGCGCTAATTTCTGCCTTCCGTATGTCGGTTCTACGTTCAAAAATCTGGACTTTATATCCAGCCTTACTCAAGTATACCGCCCAAAGCGATCCTACCAACCCTGCTCCAACTATCGTTACTTCCTTCATTTTATTCAGCAATCAGCTTGTTAATGATTTCTTCAAAATTTCTCCAAATCTGTACACATCTTCATAGGAATTGTATAACGGAACGGGCGCCATACGAATCACATTCGGTTCGCGCCAATCAGCGATAACTCCAGCCTCCGTGATTTTGTCAAATAATGCCTTGCCATATCCATGAGCCACGATACTCAATTGACAACCCCTGCGGTGATGCTCCTTGGGAGTAATAATTTCTAAGTCAGCTCCCGTTTCCTCAGCGACCTTATTTACAATGAACTCTAGGTAGTCAGTCAGCGGACGACTTTTTTTCCAAAGTCGAGGCATAGTTGCCTCTTGGAAAATTTCTAGGGATGCCAGATAAATGGCCATGTTAAAAACCGGAGCATTGCTCATTTGCCAAGCCTCAGCACTCTGCATGGGGACGAATTCAGGCTCCATTTTAAATCGAGTTTCCTTGTCGTGTCCCCACCATCCCGCTAAGATTGGAAGCTTTCTTTTATGATGGTTCTCATGAACAAACAATCCACCCACAGAACCCGGACCACTGTTTAGGTACTTGTAGGTGCACCATGCCGCGAAATCTACTTGCCATTCGTGCAACTTCACTTCTATGTTGCCCATTCCATGGGCTAAATCAAAACCACAATGGGCACCTACTTTATGCGCTGCATCCGTAATCACTGCCATGTCAAACACTTGGCCGCTGTAATAGTTTACCCCACCAATCATGACCGTTGCTAATGAATCTCCTAGTTCAAATATTTTTTCGATAATGGCATCTTCAGTGATGATATCTGAACCTTTCGCGGGCGAAATTTCAACGATAGCGTCCTCAATGGAAAACCCATGCAATTTGGCTTGTGCCTGCATGGCATAGGTATCTGAAGGAAAAGCTTTACGCTCGCACAAGATTTTATAACGTGTTTTTGTTGGCTGATAAAAGCTCGCCATCAGACTGTGGATATTGGCGGTGAGTGAGCCCATGGCCACTACTTCAGACTCTTTTGCTCCTGCAATTTCGGCCATCGCTTTTGAGAAGAACTCATGATAAGAATACCAAGGTCTTCGAGCTTCGAAGTGTCCTTCCACTCCAAACTTTCGCCAATCTTCTAATTCTTGTTTCAAAAATGACTCGGCAGACTTGGGTTGCAGGCCTAGACTGTTGCCTGTAAAGTATAGTGCTTGCTTGCCATTTAACTCTGGATGATAAAACCGATCTCTGAATGATATCAATTCATCTTGAGCATCTTGTTGTTGTGCGTAGTTTACAGTATTCTCCACTTTGTTGATTTGTGATATGCAATGTTAAGGATTGAGCGCAGTTTCGATAATATTGCGGAACAAGATAAATATCATGAAGTTCATATCACTTTTTACATTGCTTCTCGCTGTGTCTTTCACGACATACTCACAGAACAACTTAACTCCTGAAAACCTCTGGAAGCTCAACCGCATTTATGGTGAGCAGATTTCTCCCGATGGCAAAACGATTATATACGCTCAAAAGAGCTACCAACTCGAAGAAGACAAGGGGACTTCTCACCTCATGAAGATGTCTGCAGATGGCAGTGACACCAAGATGATAAGCGATGGGAAAAGCAGTGTGTATGAAGCGCAATGGCGACCAGATGGTAAAAAAATTGGATACCTAAGCACCGCCAGCGGCACTACTCAACTTTGGGAAATGAATCCGGACGGTTCTGGCGCCACTCAAGTCACCGATTTTAACGAAGGCATTTCCAATTTTAAATATGCCCCAGATATGAAGCACATCAGCTTCACCATGGATGTAAAAGTGGAAGAATCTTTGGCAGACAAACACGCTGATCTTCCACAAGCCACAGGCAAGGCCTATGACAATTTAATGTTTCGTCATTGGACTCAATGGCATGACTACACTTACCAGCATGTATTTATTGCAACGTATGCCAATAAAATTGGTGATCCAATTACAGACATCATGCAAGGAGAAGCTTTTGATTCGCCTATGATGCCTTTCGGTGGAAGCGAACAAATTGTGTGGTCTCCAGACGGTCAATCATTAGTCTATGTGTGCAAGAAAAAGACAGGAAAAGATTATGCAGTGAGCACAAATAGTGAATTGTGGCATTACGATTTATCGACTAAAGAAACCAAAAACTTAACCGAAGGCCATGTTGGCTATGACAACGAACCGGTTTTCTCTCCTGATGGAAAGTGGTTGGCTTGGCTAAGCATGGCTCGCGATGGATTTGAATCAGACAAAAACATGATGTGGATTCGAAACATGGAGACCGGAACGCAATTTCCACTTGCGGCATCATTGGATCAGAGTTTTGGAAACATCGTTTGGAGTGCGGACGCAAAAACTATTTATGCAATCTCAGGGGTGAGCGCCACTTTTCAAATCTTCAAACTAGATCTGAAAAAAGACGGTTCAGATAAATTGAAAATTGGAGCTTTCTCTGCGCTAACAAGTGGAGAACACAATGTAAATAGTATTTCATTGGCAGGTGGAAAGCTAATTGGCAGTATGAATACGATGAGCAAGCCAGCTGAACTTTATTCATGGGACGTTAAATCGAGAGTGCAAACCCAACTCACTCATGCAAATGATGAGCTCCTAGCCAAAATGAAAATGGGTAAGGTGGAGAAGCGAATGATTAAAACTACCGATGGCAAGGACATGCTGACTTGGGTGATTTATCCTCCAGATTTTGATCCAAACAAGAAGTATCCAACGCTGCTTTATTGTCAGGGCGGCCCTCAAAGCGCAGTAAGTCAATTCTTCAGTTACCGCTGGAATTTCCAGTTGATGGCAGCTAATGGCTACATCATAGTTGCGCCAAACAGAAGAGGGCTCCCAAGTTTTGGCCAAGAGTGGAACGATCAAATTTCAAAAGACTGGGGTGGTCAAGCCATGAAGGACTATTTAAGTGCCATTGACGAGGTGGCCAAAGAACCATTTGTAGATAATGACAAACTAGGGGCTGTTGGTGCGAGCTATGGAGGCTATTCTGTTTACTATCTAGCAGGTATTCATGAAGGAAGATTCAAGTGTTTCATTAGCCACTGTGGCCTATTCAATTTGGAAAGCTGGTACGCAAGCACGGAAGAGCTCTTTTTCGCCAACTGGGACATTGGCGGTCCATATTGGGATCCAAGTTTAAAGGATGCTTACGCTAAGAATAGCCCACACCGAATGGTTGACAAATGGGATACACCCATTATGGTGATTCACAATGAACTTGATTTCCGTGTTCCGTTGAACCAAGGATTAGAAGCTTTTACCGCAGCGCAACTCAAAGGTATTCCAAGCAAATTACTTTATTACCCAGATGAAGGGCATTGGGTGCTGAAACCACAAAACGGAGTCATGTGGCATCGTGAATTTTATGACTGGCTGGATACCTACTTAAAATAAAAGCATTTTGAGCTGGCGATTAACATACCGCTTGGTTTTTGGGTTTTGGCTTTGTTTGGGATTCAATACGGCCTATTCTCAGACGGGAGAGGAACTTGCATGGCTCGCAGAAACGTTGGAAGATTCAACTATTCAATATGTAGCTAGCTATGTCTCCATTCCTTATCCAATGGGAGATGTTCCCGAAGGAACAGGAGTATGTACGGATGTCGTTATTCGTGCCTTTCGCCTGATAAACATTGATTTACAACAAGAAGTGCATGAGGATATGCTGAACCACTTCTCTGAGTACCCAAAAAACTGGGGTGCATCTAGCACAGACAAAAACATAGATCATAGGCGTGTTCCAAATCTTATGAAATACATGGAGCGCCAAGGTTGGGATATCGGAATATCAGATTCAGCACATCATTATCTACCGGGCGACATTGTTGCTTGGAATTTAGGCGGAGGTCTTACCCACATTGGAATTGTAACCACCCACACCTCTCAAAATGGAATTCCTTTAATCATACACAACATAGGTAGTGGACAAGTGATCGAAGACCGCTTGTTCAATTTTGAAATTATTGGACACTTTCGATTTTTTTAGTCGATAAAGTAACATTCTTCTAACTGTTCTTTAATAAAAGTACCATTCTTTCGCACTCAAACCTTATAAACTTTTTTATGAAGACAACCTTACACAATTTTGTGTCGTTGATGTTTGCATTAACCCTGACAATCAACGGTTTTACGCAATGTCTAGATAATTTCAACTCTCGTTTAACCAATAACCTTTCGTATGTTACAAACGCAATTCCCAATAAGTACGATTTCAACTACGATGGTGGAACCAATTATATTGGTGATGGCGGTTATGATATGTACGATGGTGGAAACTACCTCAATACCAATTTAGGCAGTAGCTTCAACTATACCTCAGGGGCCGTGGTCACCAATTCTGGATTTGGCTCTGGTGGCAGATATGTAACTTCCCAGTTGGCTGGTTTCTTCGCCATGGGAGCCGAGTTGAATGGAGTCTCAACCTTCTCAATTACGGGAAACCTTGGCGCAGATGGTCAAGGAGCAGTTACTGCCCATACCTTTACGACCACTGTAAATGGTGTCAGTTATTCTTGCTATTTAAAACGAGTAAATGACGGTGGCAATTATGACCCTGCTATACATCAAGTTTTCATTGTCCCAACTACCTCAGGTGTGACGCAATCATACTCTACAAACACTAATGACGGCC
>Ga0255765_1000565_pt1 | contig 49631 bp, 70 predicted proteins | sample 041ome_8_FD_179965 | JGI IMG/M metagenome (GOLD analysis project Ga0255765, IMG submission 179965) | Coastal salt marsh microbial communities from the Groves Creek Marsh, Skidaway Island, Georgia - 041407BS metaG (version 2) | ecosystem: Environmental > Aquatic > Marine > Intertidal zone > Salt...
GGATGTTTCATAGAAACATTGCAGGGTCTTGTCCCGGAGTTGTTTACAATAGTACGATAGGAGCAGGAACAGATTCGACTGCTTACGGTGGAAACTCTACTGGAAAGTATAATGCAGTTTTTACAAGTTTAAATTATAATCTTGCTGGTGGTGATTTTTATAGATATGGATATCTTTCAGGCTTAACTTCTACAGGATTTACTTGTGCAGCAGGAAACGACCCAAGCGGATATCAAAATTATAGACACAATCAAACTGGATACAATTATGTTGCATGGCAATGGAAAGCCAATGGTGGTACAACCTCAAGTAATACGGATGGAACTGGGATAACCTCTACAGTACAAGCTAATACTGATGCAGGGTTTTCTATTGTTACCTACACAGGTATTGGTTCAGGAAATGCAAATCCTTCAGTAGGACATGGACTAGGTGTTACACCACAAGTTGTTTTGGTTAAAGGTCTTTCACAAGCAAATAGTTGGATTATGTATCATTATGGTATTGATGGTGCAAACTCAAGAAATAAATACTTACTATTAGACACTAATGGAGCAGCAGGTACACTTGCAAATTATTGGGGAACATCAACATCAGGTGGAGTAACATCAAGCACTTTTGGAGTTTATGCAGACAATCAAAGTGGCAATAATTATTTGAATGGTAAACATGTAGCCTACTGCTTCGCAGAAAAACAAGGCTTTAGTAAGTTTGGCAGTTATATAGGAAATGGAAATGCAAATGGTACTTTTGTTTATACAGGGTTTAAACCTGCTTGGGTTATGACAAAAGAAGTTAATGCAGCAGGGTCTTGGGTTATATATGACAATAAACGAGATACTTTTAATCCTGAAACAAAACTTCTTTCAGCAGAAGCTAGTTCAGCAGAATCAACATTTACACAATATGATTTTGTTTCTAATGGTTTTAAATTTAGAACTTCGGGTTCAGAAAACAGTAGTGGCAATAAGCATATCTACATGGCATTTGCAGAACATCCATTCACAACATCAACAGGTATACCAACAACAGCAAGATAATATATAATAGGAATTAATATGTGGGCATTAGTAGAAAACAATCAAGTAACTCAGGTTTACACCAGACCTAAAGCAATAACCATTGGGGACAATCAATATCCAAGTAATATTATGTCTGTATGGTCTGCCGAAGATTTAGAGGCAATAGGCATTTATGAAGTGGTTGTAGATAACAGCAACTTTAAAAACCCTTCTTATTACATTAACACCAATCAATCTTTTGATTTTGCTAACGATGTGGTAACTGCATCTTATGGTACAGCTACTCCTAAAAACTTAGACGATACAACTGATCCTGATACTGGTGATGTAACTCATGGTCTTAAATGGAATCACAATCAAGTGATTATCAATCAAGCTTATGGTTTATTACAGCCTAACGATTGGTATGTGGTCAGAGAAACAGAAGCTGGTACAGCTATTCCTGCTGATTGGACTACCTTTAGAACTGATGTCAGAAGCACAGCAGCAGATATGCAAAGCAAAATTGATGCTTGTACCACAGTCGATGAGTTAGCAGCCTTGTATGAATACAACGATGCTGAACCACCTGTTAGACCATTAGGTGAGTTTCCAACTCCACCAAGTGCATAATTAAATTATGAAAAAACTTAAATCAATATTAGGAACCTTAGCTCCAACTCTGGGTGCTGCGATAGGTGGACCAATCGGCGGTCAAGCTGGTCAGATACTCAGTAGTATTTTAGGTGTACCCAACAATCCAAAAGCAATCGAAGGTGCTATGAATAACATCACAGCAGATCAAATGGTTGAGCTCAAGAAAGCAGAAATAGATTTTGAATTGCAAATGAAAGAGCTTGAGGTAGATATTTTTGAGCTTGAAGTTAACGACAAGCAAGACGCCAGAGGAAAGTTTAATAAAGACTGGACAGCCAGAATAATGGGTATTGCTGTTGTCGGTGGGTTTATGGGATACATATTTTTAGTAACCTTACAGCCACCAGAACAGAACTCCGAGGCACTGATTAATCTTGTGCTTGGCTACCTCGGCGGTTTAGCTAGTGCTGTTATTTCTTTTTATTTTGGTGCTTCTAACACACCAGATAAAAATGAAGAGTGAAAGAGCTATTAAGTGTTGTAGAGACTATAGGTATCCCAGCAGCAGTAGCTGTAGGAATGGGATATCTTGTTTGGACGCTTTTTAAAAATCTTATAGCTGACATCCATAAAAAATTAGATACTCAACATAGCATGATTGTTGCCTTAATAGATAGAATAAGGCAGATGGATAATGATATGATAAGGATTGATACTTTAGTCAGAACAGCACTAAAGTTACCACCCGATGTAGATAGGATCTCACGGGCAGATGGGAAGAAAGATCAGAGAAAAGATTAATGGCAGGTTTTAAATTACAAACATTTACCGGACTTAACGAAAAGCTAAGCCCTAGACTTTTGCCAGAAGATGTTGCTCAAGATGCACAGAATGTTTTTCTTGATCGTGGAAGGCTAGAAGCACTGCCGCAAGACACCAACGATGCATCTGAAACCGGACCAACACATCCAGCCAGTCACATTGGGTCAACAACAAAAACAATATTTAAAGCAACCAACGCCGAGTGGTTTACCTTCAACGACGAGGTAGATGTAATTAAAAGCCCGATAAAAGAAGATGTTCATGGACGTTTTTATTTTACTGGCATCGGAGGAGGCTCTGGATTCCCCAGAATGGTGGATGCAACCAACGGAATATCAGGTGCTGGACCTTATCCAACAACAACATATAGATTAGGGTTGCCAACCCCACCAGCATTTACCACTGGTCCCAGTGTAAACAATGCTACAGCAGCAGCAGGTGCAACAGAATCATCAAGGGCTTATGTGTATACAGAGATCACCGCATTCGGGGAAGAAGGACCACCAAGTACAGTTGCAACAAGCGATATTGTAGATGCCGCAAATGGAGCTACAGTCACACTATCTTTACCAGCAGCAACAAGTGGTACATACAATATTTCTAAAAGAAGAATTTATAGAACAGACCTCAATGGTATATTTAGATTTGTTAAAGATGTATCTGGAACATCGTCAGGGACAACAACAGAAGCTGTTCTGGACGCCTCTCTCGGGGAAGAAATAGAATCGGTCGACAATCTAGCACCGCCAGATGACACCTCTTCATTACACCCAGATGGACCTATGCTTGGCATCACAACAATGCCTAACGGAATTACAGCAGGCTTTAGTGGTAACACATTATTATTTAGTGAGGCTTTCTTGCCACACTCATACCCACTTTCAAACCAAATAACAACCAAAGATGACATAGTTGGAATAGCATCTATTGCCTCGGGCTTGTTAGTCACAACAAAAGGTAAGCCCTTATTAGTGTCAGGTACAGATCCTTCAGCCATGGCTATGGTTGAGATAGATGCGAATCTACCAAATAGTAATAAGCGTTCACTTGTTGACATGGGAGAGTATGCTATTTATTCCTCCCCCGACGGACTCGTGCTTATGTCAAACTCAGGCATTAACCTTGTTACCGAACAAATATTTACCAGAGATCAATGGCAGGACTATTACCCGTCTAACGTAGAGGGCTATGAGTACGAAGGCAAATACCTAGGCTTTACATGGGACGGCTCTGACTCAAGCACCAAGAAAGGATTTATCTTTGATCCAAGGGGAGGAAAGAACGCATTTGTTAATTTAGATTTTTATGCACACGCAGGCTTCAACGACAGAGAGGAGGACGAACTATATTTAGTTATTGACGGTACCCTTAAAAAGTTTGGCAGATCTGCAAGCAAAAGAACATACTCATGGAAGTCTAAAGAGTTTTACTCAAACAGACCTATATCGCCGGGTGTAGCGAAAGTAAGTGCTGACTCTTATAGCAGCCTTACATTTAAGCTATATGCAGACGGATCTTTAAAACACACACAGACCGTTACTAACAACAATATATTTAGATTACCCGGAGGCTATCAAGCAAAAGCCTTTCATATCATCCTTGAAGGAACAGACGCTGTGAACGAAGTCTGTGTATATGAAAGCCCACAGGAGATTACCTGATGGCTAAGGCAAGAGGTACTTTCGTTGTACCAAGAGGTTTTGATCCAGAGGCAAAAAGATTTGCCACCCTTGTTAATGATTCTATTGCACAGATTAAAGGTGAGAAGGGAGATCCCTTAGACGCAGCAGTAACCTTTAGAGATCTTATTGATACTGGCATTGCAAAAAGAAACATAAGAATAAATGCTGATGGCAAGATTACTGGAACAAATTCAAATCAAATTGTTATTGGTGAAGAAGAGGTACTAGATATACCCCCACCACCCACAGGTGTAAGTGCCGATGGGGCTTTTCAAAATATTATTATTGAATGGGATACAGCCACATTCTTTGGGTTCTCACATGCAGAAGTATGGGCATCCAGCACCAACAGTTTTGCAAGCAGGGTGTTTGTTGGACAGACAACAGCGGCAGTATTTAGTCATGCGGTAGGTACAGGTCAAACCAGATATTACTGGATAAGATTTGTAAACACACAAGACATCCCGGGACCATTTAATTCTACATCTGGCACCGCAGGAACAACCGCCTTGATAGACACACAAGAAATAGCAGATGGTTTAATTACCGCAGCCAAGCTTGTTGACGGTGCAGTTACCGAAACAAAAATAGCAGCAGACGCTGTAACTAACGCCAAAATAGCAGTCAATGCTATTCAGGGAGATGTCATAGCGGCATCAGCGATCACTGAAACAAAGATATCAACAGACGCTATTAGTTCAGCAAAGATACAAGCAAATGCAATTATTGCTGGTAAGATTGCAACCAACGCAATCGTTGCTGGCAACATACAGTCTAACGCTATAACGGCTGATAAGATTCAGGCTAACGCCGTGGTTGCAGATAAGATAGCAGCAAACTCAGTAACCGCCGCTAAGATGGTAGCGGGTACTATCACCGCAGCTTCCGGTATTATTGGTGATCTAGCAATCTCCTCAGCAAAAATTATTGATGGTGCGATTATCAACGCAAAGATTGCAAACGCTGCTATTGATGATGCAAAAATTGCAAACTTAAGTGCAACAAAAATAACCTCAGATCAGATAGATACAGCACGAATTAATGTAGCGGGTTTAATCACTGCCGGGGGATTAATTGTTGGTAGTGACCTTTCTACCAATGGTGGCACAACTATTCATGGCGGCAACATTATTACAAACACAATTGCTGCAAATAAATTAACGATCACGCCCCTTGAGGCGGGTCAAGCTGCGGCAGATATTAACAGCAACACGACTACGATTGACGGGGGAAAGATAACAACGAACTCTGTAACCGCTACTCAAATCAATACAGCCAACTTGGTCCTTCCATCATCAGGAGCAGCCGCACAAACAATAGGTCCTTGGACCCCATCAAACACTATGCAGTATAAATATGTTACAAGTGTTGGCTCAGGAGCTGGTTTTTATCATGGCTTTGTAAGACTTCAAGGAATTACTAATCACCTTAAAACGGTGAGCTTGGTTTATTTTGATTCAGGAACCTCTGCTATAGTTTACAACAGCGGCACAACAGATAAGCTGCCGGGACAGGTAGATAGGTTTTTTTCTACCTCTGATTCTGCAAATATTCCACAAGCATTTGAATACACTGGAAGCAACACAGTTAACTTATTTATTCTTGCACAAGCGGACTCTGCACCAGACACAATAACAGTTACAGCAAGATTCTATAAATATAGTGTCTAATGGAGAATAGCAATGAGTGAGTGGATAATGCGAGATTATACTTATACATATGAGCTTGTATCATACAAGGTAGAACAAGAGGGTGATATTGCTGATATAGTAACAGAGGTTAATTTTAATGTTACTGCCACAGACACATCTTCTAATACCGTTACTTTTCCTTGGAGATTTGTTTTTTGTAAATATACAACATCGGGTACTTGTCCAATGACTGGCAAAACAATTAACTATACACCCCTTACAGACCTTACGGACGCAAAAATTATTGCTTGGATTAAATCAGCCTTTGCATATCAAGATAGGGACATAATGTTAAACCATCATGCCGCTCAATTGCTTGAGGGTAGAACTTCTGATAATCCAGTTCCGCCGTCTGAATAGTAACAAAGGGCTACATTAATGGTAAATTTAGTGATATCTTACGGACAGAATGCTATCTTTAGTTGATGTAAGATTATATTGGGACGACATCCTACCCGGTATTAAAAAGATCAAGGATGAGTCACAACCAGAGTGGCGGATTGAGGATGTCTATGCATCGCTTGTTTCTGGGATAGCTGAGCTGTATGTTGATCTTGAACAAAGACCAAATACAAGCTTCATTGTGTTGCAAGAAAAACCCTTGATCTTCAAACCGGGAAAAGGTTTATTGGTCTGGATTGCCCATGACGATAGGGCGGATGCAGCAAAGAAATATATGGACGAGGTTGAAATGATAGCTGAAACAAAAGGATGTTCTAAGATAGAGTTCTGGACTCCTTGGGATGGTTTAGTGAAAGCACTGAACACCAGAGGCTACAACCTTAAATATTACATAGTAGAAAAGGAGATCTAATGTCAGGTGGCGGCGGAAGCACAACAATTAAAGACACCCCAGCACAAAAGTCATTGGCTAAAATTGCTGCACAAAGGTTTAATCTTTATCAACAGTATTTTGTACCTTTAGAAAATCAGTTTATCGCTGACGTTCAATCATTAAAAGATCCTTCTAATTTTGAAAATGTTGCATCTTTTGTAAATACAATACAGCAACCAGAGTTTCAAGAACAAAGAAGACAGCTAGCACAACAAGCATTTCAACAAGGCGTAGATCCAACATCCGGTCAATACCGAGGCAGAACACAACAACTATCTCAGGCACAGGCAAGAGGTCTAGGCATAGGAACCGCTGAAGGTATGTCTGGTCAGGTAGATAGATACTACCAAGGACTACAAAACATTATTGCTTTAGGAGAAGGACAGGCTGGTCAGGCTATGTCTGGTCTAGGTGATGTCGGAAAAATAGCACAACAAAGAGCACAAGCGGAAGCAAAAACTAGTTTTGCAAAAGCACAAACAGTACCGGCGGCTATTGGTACAGGTGTTGGTCTTGGGGTGGGATATACTCTTGGTGGTTTTGGAAATAACTCTGGTGGTGGCAGTTAATGGCTGATCCTATGACAAATTTATATCAGGGAGCATCGTTTGGGTTAATGCCACAAACGAGAATGAATTTTGATCTTGGTCGTGGAGGATATCAGCCTGCAAACCAAGGTCAGTTTTTTGTAGACCCATATAGAACCGGAGATCAAGCTGCACAGGAAACTTTAGCAGATTTATATGAAGCAGAATATGCGGATTACTTAAACAGATTTTTTCCAGTACAGCAACAGATGATCTCTGAAGTAACAGAACAGTTTCCGGGGCTTAGACAGGAAGAAATTTCACGGGCACAACAGTCTGTGGCTAAGGCTTACGCAAATATATCTGGTCAACAAAGAAGAAGAATGGGTGGTTTTGGTTTAAGAGAATCAGAGAGTTTTTATAAAGACCTTGAAAGATCACAAACATCTGCAACTGTCGCAGCAAGAAATCTAGCAGGACAAAGAGCGGATGAAAGAAGAATGGAATTAATGTCTGGAAACATAGGCGGAGCCCTAGGAACCAGAGCAATTGCAACTCAAGGAGGAGTAGGTGGCTAGTTTATTAACAACAGGCAGACAGATTAAAGGATCAGCTTTGGCTGGTTTAACATCTGTAGCACAACAAGAAGCATCTAAAAATATTGCAGAAGAACAGCTCAAGCAGGCAGCAGAAGCTCAATCACAACAACTGATTGGTACAGGTCTTGGTGTAGCGGGTGCATATGCGGCACCTAAAGTTGCAGCAAGCATGGCTTCAAGAAAGGCACTTGCGGATGTTGGTCTTACCGGGGTGGATATGTTTGCGGCTCCCGGCTCACAGGCAGCAACAAGCGTTGCAGCTATACCTGCTGAGGTTGCGGCTGGAACGGCAACAGCAACAGAGGCAGCGGCGGTAGCTGAGGGAGGCACAGCAGCGGCTGGCGGAACCACAGCACTATTAACTAACCCATACACTTATGCAGCTATAGCAGCAGCATTTTTGTTAAAAAAAATATTTGATTAATCATGTCATTTGCAGACGGACTAGAGAGCGGAATTAATTTAAGTCTTAAGATTTCTGCCTTACAATTACAGAAAGAACAAGAAGAAAGGCTTAGAGATAAAGCCACATTAGATGCAATTACTGCACAGTCAACAATTCAAAAAAATCTTTTAGAGGCTGAAAAAACTCAAGCAGAAATCCAAGATTTAAATTATAAAAATACTGCCCAGTACAGAGCGAGAGAAGAAGCCGTTGTTGAATCAACAATTAATTGGCGTGATGCTGTAACATCAGATATTAAACAAAGCACCGAAGAGGCTGCAAAAATTGCACAACGAAATGACGACGTAGAAGACTGGAATCTTACTACTGAGTTTTTATCAAGTGCTATGCGTTGGTCAAAAGACCCGCAGCTAGTTGAGCTTAGGCAGTCTAACGCACCTGAGTGGCAGGCTTGGCAAAATAACTCATTAAAAATTATTAATAGGCTTCAAGAAAATGGAAGCGACATACCTGAATATTTTAATCCTAGGTATGCACAGGCTCAGGCAAGACTGGCAGAAGTATTAGAACCAACAAACCCAGAGCTTAATTTAGAGACAATAGATCTTGGTGACTATGCGGAAGATATTAGTGCAGTATTTAGACCAAAGCTTTCAGCGTATTTAGGCAAGCAATATAAAGACGATAAGGGTAACGAGGGAGAGATCACAGACATAAGAATGACTGGTGCCTTTGAATCTATAGAGGGTGGCAAGAAGTCATTGATAGGTACTCAATATACTATCTTAACCCCGTCAGGCGAAACCAAAACAGTAGAAGGTTTTTTACCCGATAGATCACAAAAAGTTATAAGAGGTGATATTGAAAAATCAGACGCAGTAGCCGTGTCAACAGCGGACCTTATTGATCAGGTATCTGCTGGCAGACATTTGCTTGGCACCGCCTTAGATAACCCAAGCATGATTCAAATTATGCAGGAAATAAACAGCATTAACTCAGCCAAATATTTTCCACCAGATCAAAAGTTTGAAGGTTTGATATTAGAAACCGCAGAAGAACTAAGAGATCAAAGCAATCTTGATATAGAAGACAAAAAAGTAAAGCTCGGAATCGGAAGATTTTCTAGACTTCCCTTTGACAGCACAGATAAAGCAGATATGGAAACAGTTGATTCTGGTCTTAGATCTTTATCTCAAGGATTTGATGGTTTTGGAGATTATCTAAATAAAAAAACTATTGATGGCAAAACATACCTCACTCTTCCTCAAGGCGAAACTATTGATGGAATTATTAATAAAACAAAACTTACTGTAGAGGAATCATTAAGACAGGCTAGGTCTGCAACAAGAATACCTTCTGGGAGTGCGGCGTCTGGTGTTAGATCTAAAAAATCATATGATTTCACAGTTGGCAACCAACCATTAGCAATTAACAGAAATGAACCACAAGCCAGTTATTTGCCAAAACTTAAACAAGCTTATGGCAATGATGTTATTGATAACGCAATTACTGATATTCAAAACGAGCTTTCACAAACTTATTCTGGCGATGTAACAGACAATGACTTTGCCTTATTAAGCGAACTTTATTACTACCTAGGAACAAGGAGAAGATAGTGTGGCAAAGAAACCTATATCTGAATATGAGCCAAGATTCCCAGAGGAAGAGGTAGAAGAAGAACTACAGCCGATAGAAGAGCCCGAGGTTAGTCTTAAGCCAATATCTGAATATGTTCCTCGGGAAGAAGAGCTAGAGCCAACCACATCTGATATTGCTTTTGGAACTAAAGCACCAACATTAAACTATAGAACGGGCGAGCTTACTTTCCAAGATGAGGAAGGTAACGAAAAAAAAGATCTTGTAGATATTCCCAAGTTTTCTGATTTTATTTCTAGTGTATATTCTGGCACAAAAGATTTTTTATCTGGTATACCAGTTGGTGCACAAGCAGCCCTTCCCGGTTTCTTGCAGGGATTTAACGGAATTAAAAGAAAAGCAGTAGAGTCTTATTTTTCTGAACTAAAGGGTGAGAGACCGGCTTCTTGGGTTACAGATAACCCAATGCTGTTTGCCGACGCATCGATCATCACAATGCAACAAACAGGTGAGTTGCAAAAATATGATTCAAACCCTGAATATCAACAACAAATTAAAAATGATTTGCTTACGTTTCTCGGGGAAAATGAAAAAGAATATACAAGGCTACAAAAAAAATTAGATAAAATTTATAAAGACGCAGATCTTGGTGATATAGGTACAGCCGCAGCACAGGGATTTCAAAGTTTTATTCAACAAGCACCTGTGCTTTTATATGCTGGCTATACAAAAAATCCATATGTTGCATATTCAATGCTGCCAATGTTTGCAGTACAAGAATCTGGTCGATCCTATCAACAGGCAAGAATGGAGGGATTGTCAATTGATGCAGCCAGCTTAAATGCAAACATAAATGGCACGTTAGAATTTATTACAGAGGCAGTGCCAACAAAAAAACTATCTGATCTATTTACAAAATCATATAAAAAGAACGAGAGCGTTTATAAAAGTTTAGCCAGAGATGGGTTCAATGTGACTCTTAATGAGTTCGGTTGGGAAACTGTAAACGGTGTTGCACAAGAGCTAAACAACACAGCCTTTGGTCTACAGACACAATTAAGGGAAGTCAGAGAAGCGTCAAAAGACCCTTTGTACACAGGACCAAGAGAAATAGATGTTTTTAGAGACATTGCTTTTAATTCTTTCTTTGCTTCTTTAGCGGGAAGTGGGTCTGCAATTACTGCAAGAGGAGTTTTTGAATTAGCACCAGAAGTAAAACAATCTTTATTAGAGCTTGATCCAAATAAAGCACGTGTGCTTGCTAGGGAATTGGAAACAGCCGTAAAAAATGCAGACTTCCTTGGTCAGGCAATAGACCAAACAACTCTTGATATATTAAACACGGGTATAGATGGTACAACCCCGCTAGACCCTGAAGACTTTTTAACAAATAACTATTTAAACTATCAGCTTGGTGAGGTCGTACAGCTACCACCAGAGCCAGAGATAGACGAACTAGATGTCATGAGACAAAGAAAGTCTGCTGGAGAAATAGTAAGACCGCAAGACCTAGAGGCTGCACAAAAGGTTTTTAGTCCTACAACCACAGAGATAGATGAGGATGTTTCTCCGGAAGTTAGAGAGACCACAGAAGATTTATTAAATGATATAGAAATATCAGAACTTGACGGTAAGATAAATCCAATAAGTTTCCAAGAAATAAACCCACAAGAGAAAGATGCTATTAAATCTAACATAGTAAATTCTAGAAGATTCAATATGGATGACTTTTTGGTTGAGGGCTTTACCGAACAAGACATGGACGACTACACCTCAAGACTTAGGGACTTTAACGAGGTTGAGTCAGACAACTTATCCACATCTATAGCGGTTCTTAATCAGGCAGGGATGCCTTTTGAAATAATAGAAGACATCACATTCTTTGGAATGATTGGTAACGACGAGCGTTCAGGAAAAGCAGTTAGCACACCGTATGCTGTATATAATCCAGCTTTTAGAAATGTAGGTTTTACAAAACTTTCGGGAATTTCTTATGACGCTGACACCGCAAGAAAAACCCTTGTCGGCTTATCAACCCACAACCTTAATACAACAGCAGCTCTTGCTCATGAGCTAGGTCACCACATAGATTATGGTTTCTTTGATTACGGAGAATCTGCACACTTTGACAGTCCTCTGTTTGAAATTCCAGAATATGAAATAGCAACCTCATTGGCTGACGAAATTGAAAAAGTACCAACCAGATTTAAGCAGCGAACATACAACGATGCTGGGTTTAGACAAAGAAATCCAGAGCTTGTCATTAAGTCTGGTACCAAGGGTCCAATTATTAGAGAAGCCTTTGCAATTCTTAATAACGAAAACCTAACACGCATGAATCTAAAAAAAGAAGATGGTGTTTATTTTGAAGGACGTTTACTTGAGTACCCAATGAGCTCTTATATTTCTACCATGCATGCGATAGCACAAGGAGCAGATCCTGCGGTAGCACAAAGACAACTTAGATTTATTAAGGGTGAGATTTTTGCACAAATGCACAACCTGTATTACACTAACAGGAGTCTACTAGAGCAATATGCACCAGAGACAGTTAAACTTATTGATAGGGTAAACAATGAAATTTCAGTTGACGGATTTGGAAACAAAAGCAGCGGAATACTTCGTGCGTTTCGGTCACCCCGTGCCCCTAGAAGTGTATCGGTTTCAGCCGAAAGAACAGACACAACAACAGATAGAACTATCCCTTCAGAAGGACCAGCCGGTGGAGAGCTGGCAGCAGAGGTCCCAACAGAAGGACGGGACGATATACGACCTCCAGTACGAACAAGGGTCGGAACAACAGGTCAATATGTAGGAGCACCCGAGGGTGTCACAACTCCCCAAGCTCTTGGGGCTTTAAGAAGAAAAATAGCAGGACTTACTCAAGAGGGTGAAGCTGGTAGATTTTGGTATGAACAAAGCGGTCAAGCTCTACTCGATGTAACAAACGGCGATAAAAAAGAAGCAGATCTTTTAGCACAAGCTATAGCCATCACATCTCCCGGTACACCAGTAAGCACAAATATGGTTTATGCAATACAAGCCTACAATCAATATAAGGCTGGCAGACCAATTAACACTGGTAGATTCCCACAATCAATGAACAAAAAGTTAGAAGATATTTTTTCGGGAAAAGATTGGGGCGGTAGAAAAACAAATAGTTTTTATGCAAACATTATAGGATTTATTGATCCAACAAAAGAGCAAGCTGTTACTACAGACCTTTGGATGGTAAGAGCCTTTGGATATAAAACAGAAGCACCATCTCCAAGACAATATGATTTTGTAGAACAAGAGGTGCAAAGAATTGCAAACGATCTTGGATGGGAACCAAGGCAGGTACAGGCAGCTATATGGGTTGCTAAAAAATCACAGGACGAAGGAACCTCACCGGAGGTTTCTAAATATGATTACAGTGATGCGTTAAAAGAAAACCTTGCACAAATTAGCTGGGAGTCTAAACCCGGAGATACAACCAACCACATGCCAGAGGTAAAAGATGCAACCTATGAACAACTACAAGAATATCATGTAGCAGTATCTAAAGCTTTTCTTGATCAAGACGGCAACGACATTATTGCAAAAGAACTTGACTTATTAACTCCCGGTAACTTTGAAGCACCGGGATATTTTGAGCAGGCTGTAAGCCCGGGAACACAAACCGAAGCCGTGCTTGCTAAAAAATACAAAGCACAAAAAGATGAAATAACAGCATTAGATCCAGCATCGCAAGATTTAGCAGAAGCATATGCAGCTGTTGTTGGTATTTTATTAAAACAAGATGGTGTTGGTTATCATAAACCTTTCTTTCAAAAGAACATTGCAAAGAAAGACTTAAATGGTTTTGAAATAAATATTGGCAGACCACTGTCCCAACAAGAGACTGTTGCTGTTGCTGAAGCAATTGCACAAGAGTCAGGCAATACAGAATATAATCCTATTGCATCTCCAAGGGGAGCAAGAATAATTAACTTTGATTATGTTGGAATTGACAACATCAAGTTTAGGTCAATTGTTGAACGAGCACTAAATAGTGTACAATTTGATAATAACGAAGATGTTAGGCTGACACACTTTGCAGCTAACACTGGTTACCTAGGAAACAACTGGGAGGTTGACAAAAATGGCGAAGGTTACTTACGAGATAGCAGACGAATTTCACCCGATCTTCAAGGAAGGGTTGAAAGTCTCATCAGGAAAATCCAACCGAGAATTCAAGAAGTTGATCAAGACTTCTCAGAGCGATATGGATGGACAAGAAATGAATCCATCAACACCAACTACAGACTCAGACCAGAAGACCTAGACGCAGAATCCAGAGCAGCAGTATTTGAGGGCAACAGGCTTGTTGAACCAGCCTATGTTGATTTTCCAATGCAAGCAATTAAAAATATTCAACAAAGGTCTTATAAAATTTATCCAACTCTTTTTCCCAAGGCTTACGACTCAGAAGAGGACCTAAAAAAAACAAGAGATTGGATTGATGAAAACAATATAAATCCATATAGGTCTGGTGATGTAGTGTTTGGAAGCCCGCAAGTAGTAAGTGATTTTATTATTAGAATGCCCATTAACGATTTTCTAAAATTAACAACAACAACAGATGAACAAATTGAAAACATTAAGCTAAGGGGTCCGGCGTACAGTCTCCGTAGACCAAGAAAAGAAGAAGATGGTGTGTTTAAGGAAGATGTATCTTTTAGATTTGACCCCGCTGAAATGGATGAAAACCCATCACGAACAATAGCAACATTTCTTGCTATAGACCCAGATGGTAAGGTGATTGGTCATGAGGGTAGACATAGATCAGCCTTAGCTCTACAAGACGGAGCACAAACAATTCCAGTAAATATACAAATAGGCTATAACACAGAGAGCAGAGCTGCCTTTGAATCTATTGCAGAAAAAATGTTCAAAGAAACAGGGGATATTCCAAGAACATTGAAAGACTATGGAATTGATATTTTTAAACCTCAGTCTTTTTCGGGGCTTGAAGCAAGAAAAAACTATGAGTTTGATACTAACAACTATGAGTCAGCAGCAATTATAGGAGACGGACAAGCAGCCCTTGATGTTGCTCAAGGACAAGATACCCCGGGAGTCATGAAGCCCGAAGATTCGGATATGCTTATGGAAGTCCCACCAGAGAAAGGAAGCAAACCACCACCATCAGACCCAAACCAAAATAGACAATTTACTTTAATGGATGAGAACTGGTTTGAAAATAAGTTTAGAAACTTTAAAGTAAATATTGTTAATAACTTTGACCCGGCTTTTACTGTAGAAAATACAATTAAATCTCAGTTCGGACCCGAGGCAATCGAGGGAAAAAGAATAACTGACGAAACAGATTTATATCACGGCAAAGTAAAAACTGGTGTAGAGAAGTTTGAAAGACAGGCTGAAACTTTAATTAAGTTTATTGTTGATAACGGATACACAATAGATCAATACAATAAGTTTATATACAACCTACATGCACCCGAAAGAAATGAATATATAAATAGCCTTAGAGAACCCGGACAACCCGGATCTGTTAAATATAAAGACAGAGGATCTGGAATTAAAACAGAGGATGCTATTAAGTATTTAAAAAGAAACGGTGTTATATACAAAGACGGAAAAGCAAGAGCGGTTGCTGCCAAAGGTAAAATATTAATGGAGGCTTACAACAAATACCATAAGCCAATTATAGATAACACAATAAAGCTTTATAAAGACAATGGTCTTGTTGATCAAGAGAACCTTGCAGACTGGAAGGATAGATATGACTATTATGTCCCGCTTGCCGGTTTTGCAGCAGACACACTTAAGAAAGGATCTTCTCCATCTAGTAAGGGCAATGGTTCTATATCTCAAGCCTTCTCTGTATCCGGTGCTGAAGTTAAAAGAGCTAAAGGAAGAACATCACAGGCTGACTTTGCATTAGAGCAAACTTTAGGCAGGGCATCAGCCGCCGTTATTAGATCAGAAAAAAATAATATTGTTACCAAGCTAGCAAACTTAGCAAGAGAATTTCCTAACGCAGATGTATGGGAAGTTAAGGGTAAGAATAAATTTATGGCAGCCAAGCCACAATGGGATGGTCAGAAAGCTATATTCTCATTTAAAGAAGATGGTAAAGAAAAGGTTGTTATTATTAGAAACGAGAGACTTGCTAAAGGTATGGCTGGATGGGACACAGATACAAGCGGCAGAATAATGAGTACCGTTGCAAGTGTGACCAGAGGTCTTGCTATGGTAAACACCGTATTAGATCCAGAGTTTATGATTACAAACTTTGCTCGTGACTTTCAAGCTGCCGGTTTAAATTTGGCAGCCGAGCAAGAGCTTGTTGGTGGAAGAGCTGAAGGTCTTAAAATCCTAGAAGAAAAGTTTGGATTTAGAAGCGTATTTAAAAACATGGGCGTTTTAAAACGTGGAGAAACTTTTAAAGAGATGAGTGCGGAAGATCAAAAATATTATGATGCATTTAAAGAGTCTGGAGCCGAGACAGGATATGTGGTGCCACCAACTATTGAAAAGATACAGAGTGATCTTAACAACATGGCAGATATGTACAAAGGAACATTTAAAGGCAATGCTAAAAAAGCCATACAATCAGTTTATAAGCCAATTGAAATAGCTAACACTGTTGTTGAAAACGGCACTAGGTTTACTGCCTTCAGATCAGCCATAGAATTACAAGGTGGCATTGATAATGTAACCCCGGAACAAATTAAGAAAGCCGCAATATTGGCAAAGAATTTAACTATTAACTTTAATAGAAAAGGAATACAAGGCAATGGTCTTAATGCAATGTATATGTTCTTTAATGCGTCAGTTCAGGGCTCTGTTAATTTCTTTAGAGGTTATGGTCCCGGTGGAGTATCACAAAGAAAACTAAAACTTGCAGGTGGATTGGTATCTATAGGATTTATTTCAACCCTTTATAACTTAATGTCTTCACCAGAAGATGAAGATGGAATGTTGATATATCAAAAATATCCAGATTATAAAAAGAAAACAAACTATTTAATTATGTTAGCAACGCCTGAAATTAATTTTAAAGATGGTGAATTATCTTTTGAAAGAAAAGATTCTACAGAGGTAGTTAACTTTAATGGTAAACCAGTTGCGGTTACTATACCTTTGCCCTATGGGTTTAATGTTTTTCATAATCTTGGTCGCACAATGGCTGAGCTTATGTACACAAATTCAGTAGAGGGAAGTAACATAACGTCGCTAGAGAACGCAGCTGTAGAGCTTGCTGATGTAATGACAGGATCATTCTCACCAATAGGCATTGCAGAAACCAAAGAAAAAGGCTTTGGATCTATTTTTCCTAAAGCATTAAAAACAGGAACGCCGACTATCGCTAAACCAATAGTAGAACTCTCAATGAATGAAAATTGGTTTGGTGCTCCAATATATCCAGAACAATTCCCGGGAGATTACACACCAAAATCTAAACTTAGAAAAAGATCTGATAATGAGTGGATAGCTGCCGTAACAAGTTTTATGAATGATGTTACTGGGGGCAATGACTATTATGCCGGTCAGGTAGATCTGTCACCACAAACCATAGGTTACTTAGTTGCATATGGCACAGGCGGTATTGGTAGGACCATTGGTAGATCAAGTCAGCTGGTTGTAGATGGTGCTAAAGAAATAGCCGAAAGAGGTTTTGGTGAGGGTCAGGGTGCTATAAGAACAAGAGAACTTAATCAAATACCTTTTGTTAGAAGATTGTTAGCCGTCCCTGAAGACCATGTAACAAGCAGATTATTTTACGATGCGGTGGTTGATGTTGAATCTTACTCTCAAAACTATTTAAGAAATGAACAAGATCCGAACGTGTCAGTGGAAGACACAAATAAAATTTATAATGCGAGACCAAACCTTCTTGACTTATCTGACACCATTCCATTGTCAGCCAAAGCTGATCGTGCAGAAGTTGTTTCTGAAAAAGAAAGCAGTTTAAAAATTATTAAAAATTTACGCAAAGAAATGATGGACAATGAAGAATATAAAAAATCTAATCCAAGGTTTTATTATAAAGAACAGGAAAGAATTGAAGATGAGATACTCGCAGAAATGAAAGTTTTTATTAGATCTTATAACGCAGCAATAGCAAAAGATAAAAAGTAAAAAGCGAAGCCGCCAAACATACAGTAAAAAGGGGGGTTATATGATTAACTGGCAGCCCCGCAAGAAGGTATCAAACCTCAAGATATCAAAGATATAGTATTCTCACAAGCCTCATTAAGATAATCTTTCGACAGGTGAGCATACCTATTTACAATATTAAAGTCGGACCACCCACCAAGATGTTGCAGAGTATGTAAGGGAGTACCATTCTGCACATGATGAGTAGCCCATGTATGTCTAATGTCGTGCCACCTGAAGCCCTCTAAGCCACACTTTTTAAGTGCCTTATACCATCCAGTGTTTGACGTTCTTGTAAGCTTCCTACCAGCGTATGTGAAGACGTAGGGACCAATTTGTTTTATGTTGTTCAACAACTCTTGTGCATCTTTATTTAAAGGCACCGCAAGAGATCTCCCGTTCTTGGTCTCGTCTGCATGAATGGATACCCATCCATCCTGTATATCTTCCCACTTCAGGTTTAGGCAGTTGGACATCCTGACACCAGTCATAAGGGAGAAAACAAACACAGGTTTGAGGTGCTCAGGCAAAGCCTCGTGCAACCTAGCACACTCTTCAAGCGTAAAGAACTTCACCCTCTTGGATGACTCTTTTACTCTTTTAAGAGTTGGCTTTGTGTCCAACCAGCCTAAATCTTCGTAGCAGTAATTAAGAACTGCTCTTAAAAAGTTTATGTATCTATTGACAGTACCGGGAGATTTTTTTATCCCCGCCCTAGCGTTGGCTAGATCTTCTTTAGATAACTTATTAATATTCTTTTTACCAAAACACTTAGTAAAATATTTTATGTAAGTGGGATCGTTCTTCCCGGGATTCTTAACCTCATAATATCTTTGTACGGCTTCATTAAAATCTTTCATTTACCTTGCCCCCTATATTTTTTAAAGTTAGCTTTTTTCTTTTTGTTCATGCCCGAACCATAACTAAGTCTTGAATTGCCTATAGAAGTTTTTTTCTTAACTGGGGTAATTGATTGTACTGTTTTTGCTTTAGCCATTTATCTTCCTATTTTATAGTCAATAGTATTGCCACAGTATGAAGATAATTCTTGCATTGCTCCAAGCACACTGGCTGTTTGAGTTTGTTTAAACTCAATAGGTTCTTGAACTAAAAAACCATATTTGTTGCAATCTTTTATCATGGCTTTTTTGTTGGTGTAAACATAAACAATTTCATGTTCATGACATTTGGCTACATAAAATTTCATATTACGCTGACCTCCAAACTCTCCAAAACGTATTTCCGTTTTCGTCTGTTTGTGTTCTTAACGAAAACTCCTTATCAAAACCTCTTAAAGATTTTTTAATACTTTGAGCCCTAGATCTGAAACGTGTTGCTTCTCTGTAATCTAAAAAAGTTACACAATCTTTTACCTCCATTGCAAAAATTGTTTTCCTTATATCGTCTTCTTTGGATTTGCCGTGATTTTCTTGCCATTGATCTGGCATCGGTATACCTTTTTCTATTTTTAACATATAACCTCCCTGAAATGTTTAACTTAGAATTATAAAGACTTTGTATACTAAGTCAACTTAATAATACTCATCCAATAAATTTATTTGTTTTAATTCTGAGATTGGTACGTTGTAGCAACTTGTTAAAACCTTCCAATTATTACTTGGATCTATTGTTCCCTTTTTTAAAAAATTTGCTTTTTTAAAATATAAATCTTTTTCTAAATATCCGAGGACCCAGATTATGCTGTAGTCTTTTTTAACTCTAGTAAATACATAGATGTCACAGTTTTGATGTGTACTGGTTTCAGCTATTGAACACTCATAACCTAACTTAGGTCTTGTAGAAACTCTTTTGGTTTTAACATCTATTTTTTGATTGTTATAAATTAAATCATAGTCGTAAGTATTGTTGTGTTTAGCGTTTAAAAGTTTGGCAACGATTATTTCACCAATAAATCCAGCGACATTTCCTTCTCCTTGGGTGATTGAATTGTTAAGCATGCCCATTTTTTTTGACATAGCTGTAGCCTGTTTGATGCATGAGTCTGGAACATGCACCTCTAACATGGTTAGATTATTTTTCGTATTTTGATTTGATTGTTTGATAGTCATCTTCTGAAAGAATAGACTGAAGCGATATGTCATTAAACTTATGATCTGAAGTAATGATCTTTGTAAGTATAGCAATACACTTATGGTCTTGATCAAACATTTCGCCTTGGCTGGTAGCCACAGAAATAACTCTTTTTATGGCGTCTCTGATTGTAAGGTTGTCTATAGTTTTCAATTTTTGATACTCCGCCCAACGCTCGTCTTGCGATTCTAGCTGTCGAATTTTAAATCCAGCAGCAGCATTTTTTATGTTAATAAGTTTCTTTTGATGAGAAGACAAAGTGTTCCAGTCAGTGATCTCTGTTTGAGTTCTGCCACAGGTATGACAGTGAAGATCGCCGTATGTCGTAGAGCACACTCCCCTACAAGGGCTGCCGTCTAATCTAGCCTCCCCTTGGAGTGAAGCAAGCCTCTCATTAGATGAAAGGCTCGTTGTTTCTATTAGAGTCATTTCAAATATTTACGAATCTTTTTTTGTCTCGCTTGTATTTGATTCTACTTCATCTGCTTTACTTTGTACAACCGTAAAGCCGTCGCTGGGGAGCAAAGGCGTAAGCTCACTTTGTAAAACCCTCAAACCCATCTGCATTAAAGCAAGCTCGCTTGAGCGTGTATTAATCAAGGTGTTTGATATCTGAAGATCACGTACCTTGTTTTGGGCTGCCTCAGAGAAAGCACTGCTATCGTACTCTCTCTGTTCGCCGTCAACAAAGACAACAACTTTATTATTGTCAGATAAGTCGCTCATTAGAAAGGCAGATCTTCTGCTTTTACTTGTGCCGCTGGTGCTGGTGTTGGTCTAACCCCCGCATTGTTTGGCTCAACAAAACTTAAATTAAGAGCTGGTGCTCTGTCATTTTCAGTTTCATTTTTATATGCAAATACAAGCATCTCTTTACCGTCAACTTTTACCTTGCCGTTTAAGATATATTTCTTAGAAGAGTCCTCTGTTTTCCAAAGAGCTCCCTTGTTATTATCATCATATTCCATTGGCTTCTACCTCCTTTTGGTACCAATCTTCTAAAATTTTAGCAACCTTGTAAGACATGCCTCTGTCATAGAACCTATGTCCTTCTTGGTTACTAACCCTTTCAAGATAATCATGAACATCATGATTAACTCTCGAACTCACTGATTTTTTTGGATTTAAATCATCCATTTTTGTCCTCCACAATTCTTGTGTAAATTCTAGTATCGCCCTCTGATCTATATCCCTCGACCTCGTGTACCGGAATATCTTTATCTTCAATCAATCTTTTATAATCAATCCTCCCGGTAGCTTGAGTTAAATGACATTTCACAGATGGGGTTCTAAAAGCTCCGTTGTTATCACTAATCAACCTTGCTGATATTTCTTTTTTATCAGCATCAAGCTCTTTAATTTTTTGCTGTAATATTTTAATTTCTAACATAACGCTTACTAATTTTTTAGTGTCTTCGTTATCGTCTACATCTTTATAAGGAACACCGGGTTCTTTATATTCAACAGACCAACGTGCAATATTCTCGGGGTCTTTTTTAGCAGTGCTATACCATTCAATAAACTCTTTTGCTTTTGGTAAATATATATTTGCCCAGTCGGGGTCTCTATCAACCCACTCAGAAACATGGTCACCAGTTTCATACCACTGAAAGAAAAGCATTTCATCTATGTCCATACACTCCATGCCAAGCTGCATCTGATGCCAGTAATTTCTTTTTTGTTTTTTAACATCCTTAACAGGTTTTGTTTGTGGACATTTAATTTCAACAGCAGCTGGTCCGCCTTTTCTACCTTTTAAAAGTATTCCATCCGGGCTCATTCCAAGCCAATCATGGTCGGGGTGTTTTACAAATGGTGAGTCTTGAATAACATAACCAAGGTCTGATAGGGTCTTGATTGCCTTGGGCTCATTCTCTTTTCCTCTTGTAATGGCAAACAATGCTCGAGAATCAAAGGGGCGTTGTGGTAGGTTATGCTCTTCTCTGAACATATCAATCGCTAGGTCCTCCCATTGATCTCCCTTAGCCCATATATCTTCCTTAACAGCACGTTGTATTCTTGTGCCAGTAAGCTTTCCCATTCTTAAGGCAAACCATTCTTTGGTTCCTTGAACTATTTTTTTTGCTGGTTCGGTCATTGTGCACCTGCCATTTTTGTATAGTGCAAGTTAATTTTCTCTCTTGCTTCTTTATCGCCAGCAAGTGTTGCTACCTTGTCGTAGTTCTTAAATATTTTTTCTTGCTGTGATTTATCTTTGCTTGCTGATATTTCACTTACAAACATGTCAAATATTTTTTCCTCTTCCGGCTCGCCCTCATCGCCAACCATTTCCGGTTCTACTGTTTGCTCAAATGGTACGCAGAAGAATTGAATCAGTGCATCACGATATGCAAAAGATTTTGCAGCCTCTAAGTCTCTGCCTTGAGTTGACTTGCTTTGTCCAACATATGCAGTGTCAACAAAAGATCCATCTTCTAAAGATAGAAATCTTAAGGTTCCTTTCAATAAGGAGTATGACGTTTTGCCGTCCTCGGACAGTCTTGTTCTTACCTTTAGATCGGGCAAGAAGTTTGTTGTTACCTTGTTCATCGCCAAGGGTTTAGCGAGCGACGCATAGACATCGTCTATACCTCTGTAGTTATATTTTGAGAAGCTATTGTATTTAGATTTCTCGATTGGGTTTTCTAATAAGTACTCTTGTATGTTCGCAAGAGCATTAAATATTTTACTATTTTCTGACATTGATACCTCCGTTTCTTAAGATACATTGTAAATTAATTGACAAAAGAATACAACAGAATTATTCTACTCGTCAAAGGAGGTTATATGTCATTACAACACATCACATCGGTCGTCAGTTTAGAAGGGATCACACCAACACAAAAATTAATTTTATTCATACTTGCAAATTACTCAGATGAGTTTGGTCAGTCATACCCGTCACACGGCAGAATTATGAAAATAAGTTGCCTTAGTAGAAATGCTGTCATATCAAATTTAAATATTCTTAGGGACCAAGGTTACATTGATTGGGAGAACCGGGACAACTTCTCAAATCTTTATAAATTACATGTTAATCAAGGGGGTACTTCTGAAGTACAGGGGGGTACTCCAAAAGTACACAATACTAAAGATAAAACTAAACAAGTATATATATTAGATTACGAGAAAATTTATGAGATATATAAATCTAAGTGCGATAAAAAATATTTTACACATTCTGCTAACTCATATCTTATTAGAAACAGATGGAATGAATTAAAACAATTAGCAAGGAAAGGATTGGTCTCGCCTAAGACGGGAAAAAAATTAGACCTAACAACAGTAGAGTTTTGGGAATCCTATTTTGAGATAGCAAACAATTCTAAGTACTACCAAAACAGGTTAGACGGTTTGTTAAAAGGCAAGCCCGATTGTAGGACCCTATTATCACCAACACAATTTAATTCAATCATAGAGAGGAAACATGGATAAGAAAATTTTTGATAAAGAACTAGAAGGCAACATCATTGCTGCCATGATTATGGAAAGATGGTGCTTTGAAGCAGCACAAGAAAAAGGAATAGCACCGGATGACTTTGTGCACCCAGCATTTAACAAGGCTTACAGCATTATGTTTACAAACAATGTAAATGATTATGTAAGCATATCTTCTGCTATGGACAACGAAATGCAGGCACAAGAAATTAAAGAAGAGGTTCTTGGTTTTATATCATCAGCCTCTTTTACTCACTGGCTTACTCTCTTGTTGGTTAAGTCAGCACACAGGAAATTAAATAATCTTGGAGACGAAATACCAAAGATTGTCCACGAAGACGGAAGCATTGAAGAGAAGATAGATAGAGTTAATGCCAAGCTAATGGAAAACAAGATTACAAAAAACTTTGGTATTCCTAAGTTAGCTAAAGATATATCCGTCAACATCATGGATGAACTGTCTCAATCGGGGGAAAGTAAAACAACCATCAAAACAGGATTCACCAATGTAGATGACAAGATCCATGGATTTAAACCCGGGGATCTAATTGTTATAGCTGGAAGACCTGCCATGGGTAAAACTACTTTCGCAATGAATGTTGCAACCAACAATGCACTGGCTGGCAAGAACGTGCTTGTGTTTAGTTTGGAGATGACTAACGAGCAGCTGCTTAAAAAAATAATAAGCTCAATCTCAGAGGTTCCCATGGACAATGTTTTAAAAAATAATATGGATCAAAATCAAACCAAGAAGTTTGTTGATGCGATGCAGATGATTAACGAAACCAGCCTTTATCTTTTTGACAACGCACCAGTAACCATTGAAACATTGATTAACAAAACCAACTCACTGGCTGTATCTAAAAAAATAGATCTGATAGTGGTAGATTATTTGCAACTTCTTATGACATCTTCCAAGGCTCCAACCAATAGTGACTCAAGAGCCGCATCTATGACTTACATTTCCAATCTTCTGAAGGGGCTGGCGAAACAAGTTTCGTGCCCAATAATTGCTTTGTCTCAATTAAACCGTGGTGTTGAGGGTAGAACCGATAAACGTCCGGTCCTTTCGGATCTAAGAGACTCGGGATCTATTGAACAAGACGCAGATATGGTAGCCATGCTTTACCGGGATGGTTACTACACGGACAACCCAAGTGATACATCATCAGAAATTATATTTAGGAAAAATAGACTAGGAGATATTGGCACCTTTGGTTTATCATTCCAAGGCGAGATCTCAAAGTTCTCATCTACGTTAGATGAGATATTTGGGGGCAGCAATAAAGTTAAAGACCTATACGAGCAAATATGAATCAAGAAGAAAACTTTCATCAAATGCTTAGGGACATCATTCCTAAGATCCAAGAAACAAGAATTAACGTACTCAAAGCAGAAGCCAATCTTAAAAAAGTTTTTTGGATTCAGTTATGCATAGCCAAGGACGACGGGGAAAGAAGTTACAACGCACAGAAATCTAAAGCCGAAGCCTCAGAGGATTACTACACAGCATCAATGGGAGTAGCAACAGCCAAGGCTAGTCTTGATGCATTACAGACAGAGAAGGCTGCGGTTGATATGCAGTTCGAGGAATGGCGTACCAAGATGGCTAACCTAAGAATGGAGAGATCTAGGTATGGTGCTTAAAGGTAAGGCACCAAACAAAGAAGAGAGAGACTGGATGGGTGCAATTGCAAACATGGGTTGCATAGTTTGCTGGGATCAGTTTGATACCTTTAGCCCAGCTGAAATACATCACATTGATGGCAAAACAAAACCCGGAGCACATTTAAACACAATACCCTTGTGTTTTAGACATCATAGGGAGGGAGTAAACAATGATATGTACGTCTCACGCCACCCATACTTACATGAGTTTGAAAAAAGATATGGAAGCCAAGAAAGTTTATTAATTAAAACCAAGGAGCGTTTATGAAATGTTATCACTGTAATACTGAATTAATTTGGGGCGGAGATCACGATATCGAGGAAAGAGAAAATGATTTTTCTATGGTTTCAAATTTAAGCTGCCCAAATTGTGAAAGTTTTATTGAGGTTTATTATAAAAAAAATAAGGAGCAACAATGAGTTATTTAGCAATGCATGACGAGCACACAACCAAAATTAAAAAGAATCAAAAGGACAATATAAATCCCAGCCATTATCGAACCGGAGATATAGAGTGCATTGATGCAATCGAAGCCAGTATGACAAAAGAGGCATTTAGGGGATACTGCAAGGGAAACATACTGAAGTATGTTTGGAGGTATGAAAATAAAAATCTAGAAGAGGACCTAAAAAAATCTCAGTGGTACACAGCTAGACTTATAAAAACTTATGAAACATAGAAATGATATGGGTAACATTGATGTTGCTGGATACGCTAACGCAATTGGCAAACTCAAAACCCACAAGGAAAGACTGGCTTATATGTCTGATCTGACTTTAGGTTTTCAAAAGTTGTGTTATCTTTTATCTATGCAAATGTCTTTGCCCGAGACTATTGCTAACCTCCCATCTCGGGAGGAAAGACAAAAGGCTTGGGAAGAGTTGCCCGAGAACTCAATGAAGGACATGGTTAAGCATAGAGTGATAACTATATTTAAAAAAGCGAGGTGATCTAAATGCCGGGAATGAGAGGAAAAGGAAAAAAGAAAAAGAAAGGTGGAAAGAAAAAATCAAGAGGTTGATTGGACTGACTACTTCAATTCTATAAAGACGGTATGTCCGCATAGCATTGAGTCCTTTGAAGGGAACAGGGTAAAACTTGTTCCTTTTTTTAATTTGCTTAACGAGCCTACATGGATTAACTATGTATACAAATTTGATGCATTGCTCTTTATAGGCGATAATAAAGTATCACTAGGTTTATTAAAAAACCTTGTAGATTATTTGGACAATGTTTATAAAGATCTAGAATTTTTTTATTCATATCCATACGAGGGTAAATACTCAACCCCAGTGCCATGTTTAATTGTGCAAAACAAAAGCACGTTAGACGCAGCAAGAAAAGAGTATAAAGAAAAACTAACGGAGTGAACTATGGAATGGTTAGCATTAATTTTATTAGCTGTAGCAGCTGGTTACATTATTAGAAAACACAAGCCAACTTGGTGGAATAAATTATTATTTTGGAAATAAATGGTAAAGAAAACCACAAAGAGAAAATTCTCTAAGGTCCGAAAGACTAAGAGTGGTGTTCCACTAAAATACTTAGCCGGTTTAACCGGGGAAAAAAGAAAACAGCGAGAGAGAGAAATACTCAAAGCTAAGAGGCAGTATAAATCAGGAAGCCTCTCAAGATCCTCAATGAATCGCCTAGCTAAATCAAGGGCAAAAGATGGCAGCAAAAAGAAAAAGTAGCACCGACACAACTCTTAAGAACATGTCAAAAAAATACAATGTACCCGTTGGCATTTTAAAACAAGTTGTTAAAAGAGGCAGGGGTGCTTTTTATTCTAGCGGATCTAGACCCGGACAGACCCCAACATCTTGGGGCGTTGCAAGAGCTAGATCTTTTGCATCAGGCAAGGGTGGAGCAAGGAAGGCTGACGCAGATCTTTGGAAAAAAGTTAAAGCAAGGAGAAAGTAATGGCTACTGTTAAAGATGCTAAAAGAGTTTCGGGTGGAGTAGAGTACAGGGGTAAGAAGTATCCCGGATTTAATAAGCCAATGCAGTACCGTGGTTCCGGTAATTACAAACAAACCGTCCTCGCAAAGAAGGGCGACAAGATTAAGGTAGTGAATTTTGGACACAAGGGTTATGGTCATAATTATAGTTCTGAGGCTAGGAAGTCCTATCTTGCACGATCTGCTGGAATTAGAAACAAAAGTGGCGGGCTTACCAAGGACGATAAATTCTCGGCAAACCACTGGGCAAGAAAAGTTCTATGGGCTGGAAAAGGAAAGACCAAAAAATCTCCACCTAAAAAATGATCTTATATACTGAGAAGCAACTCAGAGACGCTTATCACAATCACAAAATACTTTTAAAAAAAAATAAAATTGATGTACCAACATTAGAAGAGTTTAGATTAATTTTTGAAGACTACTACAAAGATTATTATGGAGGGCAGGGTGAGCAAAAAAAATATATTAATTGAAGAGCTGAGGGGTGCTGGAATGTCAGACCCCGTTGTCAAATGGATTCCAAGAAATCCTATGGGTAGAAAAACTGGCAAGGTTACTGGATGGGTTTATCGTGAGTATGAGGAAAAGCTTTGGAGAAAGCTTGGGGATAACTTCGAGGAAGCTAAGACTGCAACCAAGGATGTTGCATCGTGAAAATATTTGCTACTGAATTTGAGCATGACGGCAAGAGTTATGCTGGTCCCAACATCATTGCACGGGACTTTGAGCAGGCTGAATCTATTGCTGAATTGAAAGGTATTACAGTTGTTGGTGAATTGACTGACTATGTCTATCTAGAAGACGACCAGCCCAGCACGAGGACTCTTCACTAATGGGTGATTTAGTTTATATACATAGATCCAAGGAGAAGTGGATCGATATAAAAGAAGAGCCCTTGCCGAATGAGGAATTTTGTTTGTTGTTTGCAAGAGGTACGGCTGACGCACCTATCATGGAATTGTTATCACCCGACACTGATAAGCAAATAACCATGACTTTTTTATCTTCGCTTGGTATTAGACCGCTGTATTGGATGAGGATTCCCGAGCCGCCTGTGCGGGGAAAAAAAGAAAAGAGTACCTAAACCCTATCTTATTTTTAATATAACGTCAGAGACAATCTCCATAGCTCTTAACGCTAATCTTATATCTTGTTCAGATAAGTCTGATGGAAGGTTATCTATAAGCCTTGTAAAAGAATGATCTATCGTCTCGTCTTCTTTTAAATGTCTTGCGACTTCGGTAATGGCTTCTTTTAATAACATAGGAACCTTCTAGGATATCAAAAAAAAAGCAAGCCACAATATGCAGCTTGCTTAAAAAGTTATTTTATTTATCGAAAAACAATTGACTTACAGAATCTTTGGCATGGTAGTAAAGTTGAGCTGCTGTTTTTTGCTTAACCTCATAACCAAGATTACTTAGTTCTGCGTGGAGCCCGTTTAGACTTAGGTCGGGGTTTCGCTCTACGATTTTTACTGACAGTTCTGTTATTTTTTCTGCTTGTTTTTTTAACATGCTTAACAACCTTTGGGCTGAGCCCAATTAAATTTTGAATTTCCTCTCTAGTCATAACAGCCCAGTAAGCTGCGATGTTCCAAAGAACAAACAAAAATAAAACTATATAAAAAGTTTCCATAATTATTTCCTCCTCAGAACATCATACATGAGAGCCTATCTAGACAAGAACTTATTAACAAAGTCCCAGCGTCTTAGTGCTGGATCTCCTGTTTCTGTCTTTGGTTTCTTACGCCCATCAAAGAACTCTGTCTCTGACCTGCCGCTATGATAATCAACCCTAAAGAAATCACTGTGTTCCGGATCTCTTTTGTTGACGTGGAGATACAGTTGACGAACTGACTGGTCCATCAATTGATCTATCTTTTCTTGATCAAGCTCTTGCTTGGCTTTGTCAGTGACGTCTTTATATTGAGTCATGCTACCTCCTTGGTATTAACATATTGCTTTAAAAATTTAGCAACCTCTATTATAGCATCACCGCCAATTGACCACTCGGGAACGCCGCTATGTAAATCAAGACCGCATCCGTCACCAATAGGACCTCCATAGTTATCACTTAGAAGATCTTCAATGTAATAGCTTGAAGCCATTTGTGGACCGTCATAGAAAACAACAATATCTTCATCTGTGTTAATTTCTATCATCCATTTTCTTTTGGTTTCCGGATCCACAAAACGCATCCATGTATCAGTTTTTCTAATATCCACTATGCCACCTCCCTTTGTTTGGCTCTACGTTGTTTTGCTGCATTGTTATTTGCAACTCTAATCTCTTCATTGTGTTGTGCAAACCACTTTTGATGTAAGGCTTTTTTAACCTCAGCATTACTAAAGGGCGTATCGTTGCTTATGAGCTCCATATCACCGATCTTAATAATTCTGCTGGTATGTTTATGCCATAACTCATCTTTGAATTTAAAGCTGGTATTGCGGTTATAAAAAATAAAGCACATTCCATGACCCCAAATCTTCTGCGGGTCTTTGTGCTCACTAGACCAACCTCCGGAGTGCCCAGCACTCCCAAGGTCGTTCTCTTCGCTAAGATTGAAATACTCTTCGATGGTCTCTTCTTTAGTTCTCATCGACATACTCCCAATCAGTTACATCTTCAAAAAATACAGAAGGCAAACGATTCACGGTGACAAAGTCATCGCTGTTAATCTTGTGATCATTTGAATTAATAGTAAGGTTACCCTCAAAATATTTTCTAGATAAGATCTGAGATCTGTTTGCATTCCATACCACGACATTAGTTATTGTTTCCATTTGTACCTCCCTGTTTAACAATACCCGATTTAATTAACTGAACAGCGGTTCTACCGAACCAACCTTGAAGCTGCCAAGCCAAGCCAGTGTCAACTAAGTGTTGCCATGCCTCTATGACCTGCTCTTCGTTAGCTGGCTCTTCAAAGCCCTCTGCTATTCCTACCGCAAGATAATTATGCATCATGCTGCCTCCCATGTTTCTAATTCTAACAAGTCAGCATAAATTTCATTCAGCAGGTTTTGAGTGATCCAATAAGCATCTGAATCAACCCAACCATCATGCTCACAAGACTGATATCTGTAGCACTTGATATAACCAATCATGTCAATTGCCTTATCAGTAGATGGAGTCATTGCATATGCCGTTGCCTCTGCAATGTAGGCTTGGATTTTTTCTTTGATTGTTTCTTTGTCCTCTGCCTCATCGGGGGAAAAGAAAAAAGAGAACCAACTATCCGGATACCTATCCTGCAAGCTTTTAATGTTCTCCTTAACTAGAAGATCAACAACCTGCTCTGTGTCGTAACGCATTATCTGACGAGCAACTTGGTTATACCCAAGCTGCCCACCGCCTACACTGTTACGGTACTTTACGATTTTACCTATCTGCTTAGGTGATACTAAGAATGCACTCATGATCTACCCCTGTTTATTTTAGTGACACTGCCAACGCCAACATACTTGTTGTATTGCATGCGTCTTGCAATCTCATTGGTTAGATCAAGAACAAGGTTCTCAGCCTCAACAGGATCATGCATTGCGGAAAATGGTCCGTCTGCACCATGTTGCTGCCAGTACTTCCTAGCCTCTGTTAAATTACGCTCGGCTCTGACTAAAGCATCCTCTAATCTTTCAAGCTCCCAAAATTTATGCCCAGCTTGTTGACCCACATAGTCGCCATGCATAAAGATTCCATTTGTGTTAATTTCCATAGTTTCCTCCTTTGTTGAAAATTGACTAAGACGCCTCACGGCGTTTCGATCATTAAGATCTCATCAGTTAGTCTGTTAGCCGTGGACCTTTTGTAACGCTGTCCCTAGCTTCATGTTGGCTGCTTGCTTCTTTGAGATAGATTGATCCATCAGATCAAAGTAAAGCTCATCAAGGTCCCACATCACCTCGTCAAGATCTTTGGCGGTGAGGTCCTTAATTTTTTTATTCATAACATTGTTAAAAATTTTATTCTCAGCCTTGTTAAAGATCTCAAGAATCATTGAGTAATAATTTTGATCTACAAAGGTGGCATGTTCCTCGCAGTGGTTTTTTAATTCCTCGAGGCGATCTGCTGTAGCATATCCATTGTCTAAGATCTGCTTTTCAACGTGATTAATTTTTTGTGTTAAGTCCATTAGTTTTCTCCTATATTGAATTTGACTAAGACCTCCTCGATTCGGGGAAAAGAGAAGGTTTCGACCATCTAGGTCTCATCAGTTAGCCTTTGCGGATATAGTGACTTGGATTTACATCCTGTCGCTCTAAATATCCCCTAAGTTTTTTTACACACTCCGGTCCTACTTTCCAGTGACCCATGTTGCCAAAATCATAATTTTCCACATGATCGTCATCTTCTTCATGACATATCGTATCTATCTGACCATCGCAAGAATGTATGTAAAAGGATTCTTTGTCCGACGCATTTTGTAACTCTTTGTTACATAGAATGCACTGATCGTTGTCGTCATGAAATGCAAGCTTGGGAAGCATTGGACTAATCTCAACAACTGGCTGTGCAAAACCAAAAATTTCTTTGGTTGCTGGTGCCGGATTATTAGCAAGCTCTTCCAGCTTATCAAGGAATAATTCTCTAATGCGAGACAGCGAGTCTGATTCGGGGCACATAATTTCTTTACCCGTGAATTTTTTTACAAGCTCCTCAATGTCATCGGTTAGTTCTGCATAAGCATCACTGGTCATTGAAAGATCATTGTGATCTTCGTAGTATTCAAAGTTTTCAAATATTTTGTCTAAATTCATAGTTTTCTCCTTTTTAAAATTTGACTAAGACCTCCTTTCTCGGGGGAAGAAAGAAGGTTTCGCTCAATCAGAGCTCATCAGTTAGCCTTACCTGTAGTAGCTTTCAGAAGCTGGTGACAAGAAGCTTGGTCTGTTAAGACGCTCCATGTACTTGTTACCGCCCATCAAGTTAGTACGCTCAACCATTGGCTCGTTCTCGTAGAAGTAATCGTAAGTAACAACCTCTGAGCCACACAAACCTTCGTACATCTTAAAGTTACCGTTGTGCTCTGAGTCCTCACGGAAGCCATGCTCACGGGCATAAGTTACATCTCTGTCATACAACTTGATGTATTTATTCTTAAGTCTAGTCAAAGCAGCCTTAGCAGCTCGCTCTGTGTTCCACTCTTTGTAACCACCGTAAGATTCCATACCGTATCTCTTACCAGTAGCCTTATTAAATATTACAAATCTATCCATAATTTTTCTCCTATGTGTTTATGAATGTTTGGGGACCATCCCCGCACTAGACTCCCCGAAGGGAGTTTCGACTCATTAAGTCTCGTCAGTAGTGCTAGCAAGTTTGCGGTCAACCCTCTTTTTGAGTTCTTTAGGGCTGGTTGCAAAAATAGCCATTTGAGGAACCTCGTAGTAAGACTGCACCACATAGTCTGCGTTGAAGCTATAGGTTCTGCTGACCTTAACTTTAACGCCCCTGTATAGGTAGTCTTTGAAGCCGCCCTGTTTGTCTTTGCTTAATGGATAATTCATGTTTTCTCCTATTTGATTAATTGACTGTTTCATCCTTTTGGAATCATCAGAGGGACCACCCAGTCCCTTACAGTTACCACTCTGATTTTGGATTCGCCTCGCCGCTTTGGAATTCTGCGGGTCATTAGGTCCCTTCCTTAGTTAATTCAAAATACCTGCTAAGGTTCAGTTCCTTGTCTTGAGTTAGAGACTGCCAAGGTTCAGTCCCATGGGGTTTTAAGATTAGATATATGTGTTGTGCCCGCCCCCCTGTGTGTGTTTACGTTGTCTCATATGTATACATATTATACTAATGGATGGAGCCGTCAATACTTTTTGCAAAAATAATTTAATTAATTTTTTCGAGGTGTAATCGGGGGAAAAGAAAAAGACGATCAATCTACTTGAATCATTAGCCTCTATATAATACCTTTACCTAATCATGGAGATAACACAACTAGATATGAGGCTAACGAACTTAGAGAAGTCAGTTAAGGAAATTATTGAGATGGTTTCCATACTCCCAAGGCTGGAAGAGAGAATGATCTCACAAAAGACCAACCTTGAGGACCACGAGGCAAGACTAAGGAACCTAGAGAAAAACCAAAGCAGGAACAACATGTTCTCTTCTTGGATCGAAAGGATAGTAATAGTAGCCATCACTCTAACACTAGCAGGTGGATTTAAGATTCTAACCGGAGCCTAGTTATCTTTTTCAAAAAGAAAGTCGAAGCGACACTTGATCGCTTTGCATATCACCCAAGCGGAACCATGGGACTATTGTCTATAAAGGGAGAGACCTTTTGGACAGCCGAGCGTCCATGGATGAACAACCAAAGATCAATAAGCTGTATCCCGTCCGGAACCTATCAATGTAAAAGATACTCATCTAAAAGATTCGGCGAGACCTATGAGATAACAGACGTACCCAACAGAACTTATATTCTTTTCCATGCTGGTAACTATCCAATAAAAGATTCAGAGGGCTGCGTGTTAATCGGGGAAGAAAAAATGGGGGACACAATTGCAGTATCAAATTCACGTAAGGCAGTTAATAGATTTAGGGAACTACTAAAGGACACCGATGAGTTCACAATTACAGTCAGAGAATCAACTCCTCACGACTGGTCGTAATAAGACCTGCGTAAGCTGCGAAGAGACCAAGGACGAGTCACGGTTTGAATTGTCCAAGGGATATAGAATTAATCTTTGTCGACGGTGCCGTTCGGCGGGGAAAAGAAAAAAGATCAGCCGCAGTCCATATTCCTATATAGCACACCTCTTCTCTCATATATGCAGTAAGAGAAAAGACACCCATGGTTTTAACCTAGACAGGGAAGACCTATATAGGATCTACGAGAAACAAAAGGGACTCTGTGCTATTACTAACATGAAGATGACTCACATAAAGGACGGTAAGGGAAAGCGTCAAGAAACCATGGCTAACATCTCTATAGACAGGATAGACAACTATGGACCATATGCTCCGGAAAACATCCAGCTTGTGTGCTTCGCTGTGAACATCATGAAGCACACTCATAGCATGAATGAGTTCCTTAAATGGTGTAAACTTGTAAGTAAAAACAACTAGGTGAATTATGACTATTAAAGACAAGAAATTAATGCAAAGGAAGCTCGAGTTCGTAGAGCATTTCTTGGTGACAAAGAACGCAACTGAGTCCGCAAAGCGATGTGGGTATTCAGAGAAGTCTGCATATAATCAAGGCTATCGATTGATGAAGGACGATGATGTGCAAAAAATGCTTGCATGTGAGCTAGAAAAGAGCAGAGAACGCAATCTAGCAGACTCTGACGAGATCATAGAGAGGCTTAAAGAGGAAGCCCTAGGTGATATCCATGGAGCAACAGCAGGATCCCGTGTGAAGGCTCTAGAGCTGCTAATGAGGCACTTTAATATGCTGGATTCCAGTCAGAAGGTCGAGCTCTCAATGAAAGATTCTTGGTTCGACAATTTAGATCTTGCCAGCTCTGATTCCTCTGATAAAAAGAATCACCTTAATTAGGCGATGCTCCGTCAAATGCTCAATAAAGTAAGTGCTCACTATCGCCACATCGCACTCAATAGGGGGCGGGGGTGCTGGACAGGGTACCTCATATACATACACACACTACACTCTCCCTTGTCTTTCCCCCATATAGATATTTCAGGGGGGGAGTAGTTCCTAGGGGGGCGGGGTTTCTTTAAATATGGAAATTGAAAAAAATAAATTTCAAAAAATTATAAAAACCTTCAAAGCGAATCTCAGCATTTACGCTAAGAACTGCCTTAATATTATTGACAAGAATGGTAAGTCCGTACCGCTTGAATTTAATCCAGCTCAGCTTGAGCTTGACAGAATGATTAACGAGCAATGGGCTCATCATGGCAGGGTGAGAATGCTCATCTTAAAGTCCAGACAGACGGGTATTTCGACCTACTGTCAGGCACGTGGTTTTTGGAAGACAGTATCGGCTCAAAATCAGAACGCCGTAGTGGTATCTCACCTTAATGAATCCACCAAAGCTATCTTCGGAATGGTTAGATACTTCTATGATAATTTGCCACATCCGTTAGTTAAACCAGAGCTTAAAGAATCCACCACCAGTTCGCTTCAGTTCACCCATGGATCTAGGTGGCGTATTGCGACGGCGAGAACCAGCGAGGTCGGGCGTGGTTGGACCACCAATTATTTACACGGATCTGAGGTAGCCTTCTATCCAAACTCGGATATTATCCCGGGGTTATTACAGACAGTGCCTGAGGATAACTCAGAGATACTTTTAGAATCTACCGCCAATGGAGCGGGGGGTTGGTTCTATGATGCATGCATGAGAGCCCTAAGGGGCGAAGGGGAGTGGCAGGTATGCTTCATTCCTTGGAGCATGATGCCCGAATACCGCCGCAAGGTTAATGAATACTTTGAGCGTACACCCGAGGAGGAGGTGTTAGCTAATATGTATAACCTAGACAACGAGCAATTAAACTTCAGGCGAGGCAAGATACAAGACCTCGGAGGCGAGGATCTATTTAGGCAGGAGTATCCTATAACCCCGCAAGAGGCGTTCCTCACAACAGGGCGTGTCTTTGTGGAACCTAAGTGGATTGATGCCGCATACAATGAGTGCTATTCCCCGACTTGGCAGGGCATGGTGCGAGGCAATGAGTTCATAGAAAGTAACAATGGTCCGCTAAAAATTTTCGAGCATCCAAAAGCAGATTTTAGGTATTGTATTGGGGTGGATGTTTCCGAGGGGCTCGAGCACGGTGACTATTCCTGCGTTCAGGTTCTGGACCACATGGGCTATCAGGTGGCGACATGGCACGGGCACATAGACCCGTTTGACTTCGCCGAGGTGATTGCCGCCATAGCGACCCACTACAACAAAGCTTGGACCTTGGTTGAAAGAAACAACCACGGACTTACAACCATCAGGAAGTTACAGGACATGGGTTACCCTAATCAGTATGTTGAACAATCGGTGGATGATGCCTACGTGGATCGTTTGACAAGGCGAGCGGGTTTCTTAACCACCAGTAAAACCAAGCCGTTGATCATAGATAACCTCACACATTTATTGCGTCAGGGTGAGTCAGGCGTAGCTTGTGTTGATTTAATTGACGAGATGCGTACGTATGTAATTGATGCACGAGGTATTACAAATGCACAACAAGGGTGTTATGATGATAGAATCATGGCATATGCTATAGCACTGTTTGGTTTAAACTCCATGCCAAGGAAACAGAGAATACAGATAACCAACAGACACAAAAGAGATTTTATTTAAATGAGCGAACTAGATAAAAAAGAAGTAGCCCCAGAGGGCATAGCGATGGCTGGCGACAGCGTCGAGATGGATGACCCGATTATCAGCCTAGGGGGAGAGTTAAAATCTAAGTACTATGAATTCAGGGATGCAAGGTCCGACATAGAGGACGACTGGGTAGAAGACCTTAGAGCATTCATGGGTCAGTACGACAATGATACCCTAGCGAAGATCAGGGAGAAGGGAGACAGATCACAGGTCTATGTGGGTCTTACCCGAACCAAAGTGCTAGCCGCCTATTCAAGAATCACAGATTTATTATTTCAACCCGGTCAAAGATTTTATTCAATCGAGCCTACCCCCGTTACCAAACAGCCAACCGTAGAAAAAGAACTTACCGAAAGAGCAGCCCTAGAGATCATGGAGGCGGCTCAGGTAATCGATCCTATGATGGTTGATGATTTAATTCAGGCTAGATACAAGGAGCTTGTAAAGGAGCTGGACGAAGAGACAGACATCCGTGTTCAAAAGATGCTTGAGGTTATTAACGATCAAACATTAGAAAATAATCTTGAAGGCAGTATGAAAGATGCTATTATGGAACAAGTGATATTCGGAACAGGTGCCATGAAAGCAGGCACATTGAGAATAGAAAGAAATCACAAATGGATTAATTCCGAAGAGGGATATAATCTAATATACGAAGAAGAACCTATGCCGGAGATGGAGGCAGTTTCTATTTTCGATCTATACCCCGATCCATACGCAACCTCCATTGACGACATGAGGTCTATCTTTAGAAGGCACATACTCTCACGTGTGGACTTCCAACAACTAAAAGACTCACCCGGATTTAACAGCGACCTTATTGAAGAGTGCATTCAGATGAACCCAGAGGGCAACCATGACGAAGAGCAGCACGAGAAAGACCGCAGAGATATAGCTAATGTTAATGAGTACGAGACAGACTCAGGTAAGTTCGAGGTACTAGAATTCTGGGGTAGTGTTAATGGCTTTGAGCTAGAAGAGCACGGCATTGAGTTCGCAGAAACAGATGACCTATCACAAGAATACCAGTGCAATATCTGGATGACAGACGACAAGATTATTAAAGCACAATTGAATCCCCTCCCGGGAGGCATCATTCCTTACTTTATTTTCCCGTACGAAAAGAACCCACATGTGTTCTGGGGAACTGGCGTACCTAAGATGATGCGTGACTCACAACAAACAATGAACGCTGCTACAAGGATCTATTTAGACAACGTGGCTTTATCTTCAGGACCTATGGTTGAGGTTAATACCGACATCATGGCTTCAGGTGAGGACCCAACAGATCTATATCCTTGGCGTGTGTTCCTTAGAGAGGGCGGCGATGGTAACCAACCCATGGTTAGGTTTTATCAACCACAGTCTAACTCACCGGCTCTTGTTTCAGTGATTGAACTGTTTAGAAGATTTGCCGATGAAACCACAGCTCTTCCGTCCTACACACACGGACAAACACAGAGCTCTTTAAACAGAACAGCAACAGGTATTTCTATATTGATGTCAAACGCCAATATAGTTTTAAAATCTGTAATTAAAAACATTGATGATTATCTAACCAAACCCCTTGTGAGATCTTTGTATGACTGGAACATGACTTGGAGCCCCAACTCAGATATTAAGTCAGACATGAGAATCGTTGCTAGAGGTTCAACAACGATGGTACAAAAAGAAGTTCAGTCTCAAAGACTGCTACAGTTCTTATCGTTACTTAATAATCCACAGGATCAGCAAATGGTTAAGAGGGACAAACTTCTTAAGGATGTTGCCAAGTCATTAGACATAGATCCGGATGATGTTCTTAAATCTGAAAAGGAGTTAATGGATGAGCAACAACAACTACAACAAGCTATCGCCGGAATGCAGCAAGGCGGTCAAATTGATCAAGTCCCAAATGGGGACGGAGTGGTCGGTCCTGATGCAAGAAATGGAACACCTTCGCCAGAGGGAGCGGGACCAGTTGGAAATAACGGAGGACTACCGCTTTAGTCAAGGACGTTGCGACATACTCAAGTTTGTTGTATCTTTAGACCAAATTGCAGACAAAGTTTTAAACTCGTTGGGAACCCGCAAGGAAACTCCCAACATATATAAATAATCGACACCCTTAACATAAGGACCGAGGATAAAAAAATGACTGAAGAAGTTAAAACCAGAGGCGAGATGATCGCCGAAAGGCTTGAAAAAGAAGCTGACGAGATGATAAAACAGATGGAAGCTTCTCAGAAGGAATCCGAACCAGAAGGACAGGGGCTTGCAAACCTTGAACCAGAAGCAGAGGACACCCCAGAAGAGAAAGAAGAAACTGTTGAGACTTCACCCCCTGAATCTCAGGACACTGAAGAATCAAGTCAAGCGGATGAAGAGATTCAAACCGAAGTAGAGAATGAACAAGTGGAGGATGATCAGGAGACTGTGTCATCTAAACAGTGGGAGGAACGGTACAAGAACGCTCAGGCGAGAATGACCAAAGCCACCCAACATGAGAAAGAGCTTGAGAAAAAGATCTCTGAGTTAACCGATAAGGTTAAGGCAATGGAATCACTGAGAAGTGAAACCAAAGTTGAGAAGCAGATGGAAGAAGTAGGCGTCGACCTCTCTGAGATAATGAAAGATTATCCTGAGTTAGTGAAGCCCCTTCAGAGTTATGTGGATACAGCTTTTGCCAAACTTAATCAGAAGTTTGAAAAAACTACTCAGGAATTAACGAAAGCTCAACAGGACGATCTGGTCCGTGAGCACAAAGCTAAGTTAGCTAAAGCCCACCCAGACTATGTTCAGATAGCCAACTCAGAGGATTTTAATCTGTGGCTAGAAAGACAAAGTCCGGTATGGCAGCAGGTAGCAGAAGGCGGCGGGGCTGACGACACCATCGAACTGCTCTCACGTTATAAGAACGCACTTGGTATCACTACTACTCCGGAAGTTTCTAAAGCAGACTTGGTTGAGAAAGCAAAGCAAAATGCGGAGCCGAACCTTCCAAAAGCTAGGAAACAAAACATTGGGAGTAGTAAAAAGATTTGGACTGCTGCTGAGATTGGTAAGTTAAATGATAAACAGTTCCGTAAATACGAAGCTGATATCGACCTAGCTCACCGGGAAGGCAGAGTAAGACCATAAGTTTTTACTACAAATTTTTGAAATTGACATTAAAAAATTAGGAGTAAATAATGGCATATTCATCAAGTAGTGGAAGTTTTTCTTTCGCAGCTGGAGAACAGCATTTCATTCCAGAAGTCTTTTCTAAAAAATTACAAGCTAAGTTTTACGCACAGACAGTTTTATCTGAGGTAACAACTAACGAGTATGAAGGAGAAATTTCTGGGTTAGGTAACAAAGTAAACATAAGAACAGTACCAGCAGTAACAGTTGCTGACTACACAGGTTCTTTGTCTTACGCTGATGTAACATCTAGCACTATTGAGTTGGACATCAACAAAGCTAAAAGCTACGCTTTTAAAGTTGACGATATCTTAAGAATGCAAGCTGATATTGATTTCATGAACGAGGCAGCAGGTGATGCAGCTCAGAACATGAAGATCGCTATTGAGCAAGATGTGTTCGCAAACGTAGCAGCTGGTTCGTCTTTAACAGACATCAACTCTACACCTGCTGACATCACATCAAGCACTGTGCTTGGTCACATTCTTTCTGCTGGAGAGCAGTTGGACGACAACAACATTCCTGAAGAAGGAAGATTTATGATTGTCAACCCAGCGGTTGCTACTCTAATTAAGCAGTCAGAGCTAAGACAAGCTTACTTAACTGGTGATAGCGTTTCACCTTTAAGAAATGGCTTCATTGGAAAAATTGATAGATTCAACATGTATGTATCTAACAATCTGTCTACAACATCAGGTGTAACATCTGGTCTTTATGGACATCCAAAAGCTATTGCTTATGCATCTCAAATGACTAACACTGAAACTGTAAGACTTGAGTCTTCATTCGGTGATGGCGTTAGAGGTTTATCTGTATACGGATACAAAGTTATCCTGCCTACAGCTATCGGTGAATTCAAGCTACAAGTTGCTTAATTAACCACCCCGGGGAGCTTCGGCTCCCCACTTTTTTGTGATACCCTATTCACACTAACTATAGGAATTTATTATGAACAAAGACGAATTAGTTGAACACGCCAAAGAAGAGTTTGGTGTAGACCTTAACAAAAAAACAAAACTTGCCGATCTAGAGGCTCAGGTAGAAGATCTTAAAAAGAAAAAGCCACAGCCAAAATCAGAACCAAAGACAGGCAGCAATGATCCTATTGCTTCCAAAGGCGAGCATGGAAAAGTTGTACCTTGGAACCCTGCACACAGAGCAGAATACTGGCAATTTATCTATGACGAAAGATCTCTTTCAGAAGAAGAGAAAAAATCACTAGGTCTCTAACGTGGCAACGGTTAGGGTCATCGATGTCATTGATAAGGCAGAGGAGATTTTACAGGACACATCAAACGTACGATGGTCCCAACAAACTCTTTTAGATTATTTAAATGACGGACAAAGAGAGATTGTTCTCTTTAGACCCGACGCCAGCACAACAAACGAATCGTTTACTCTGGCTGAGTCAGCCAAACAAACATTGCCCGTTAGTGGACTGAGGCTTTTAGATATATATAAAAATCTTAGCCCTAACAAAACGCCTGTTACTATTATTGAAAGAAAGATATTAGATGATCAGGTGGATGACTGGTACTCATCTACAGGTCTATCTGTGGAACATTATATTTATAACCCGGTAGATCCTAAATCATTTTATGTATATCCATACCCATCTGACAGCGGACATACTATAGAGATTATTTATAGTTCATCACCCTCTAATATTACCATTAGTGATTTTACAACAGATACTACAACAATAGGGTTGGATGATACTTACGCTAATGCTATCTTAGATTATATGCTTTACAGGTCATACCAAAAAGATTCTGAGTATGCGGGAGACCTACAAAGGTCAGCTTCATATTATGCATCTTTCCAAAATGGACTGGGCATTAAAACACAGGCGGACGCAGGATCTCAGCCAAGACCAGCAACCCCAGCACAGGACACTTAGTAAATGGCAGTATCAAAGAAAATAGAAACGCTGGTACCTAAAGTTAGAAGGGAGGCACCAAACTGCCCTAAGTTTATAATACTTGATGAATTAAGAAATACATTAATTGATTTTTGTATTAACACAGATATTTATATGCAAGACGTTACCCCGTTTGTGGTAGTTGCAAATGTTAACGAGTACGACTCAAGTGATTTAGATATACCCCCGGGAGCGGAGCTCAATCACATCATTGATATCTTTAGATCTAGATCTGATGCTAGCATTACTCAGATATCACAAAAGAAACTTGTTCCGATAGAAGCAAAAGCACAGATAGGATCTCAGTCTATTTTTAGTGTTTATGGAAAAGGTAGGGTTGATTACTACACACAAAAGGATCAAGAAACAATTCTAGTAGCCCCAACCCCTGAGGCAACAGAAACGCTTTATGCTTTATATAGTTTAAAGCCAAAACAAACATCTACAACCATTCCAAGCATTATTGCTAATGAGTATCAGGAAGTTATTGTTCATGGTGCACTTTATAGACTACAGATGATGAAAGACTCACCTTGGTCTGATGTTCAGGCTGCCGATTTAAATAAAAGAATGTATGATAAGGGAGAGGCTTTAGCAGTTAGAAAAACCAAGTATGGAAATGTTGGAGCTAACTTAACTGTTAAATATCAGGAGTTTGGATACTAATGGCATATTCAGCAAATTTAAAACTAGTTGTGGGAGACACACTTCCAGAACTTACTATTACCTTAAAGGACTCAAACACAGCTGCGTCTGGTAAAACCTTAGACCCGGAAGACGCAACAACCTTTGCACCGATAGATATAACTAGCGGCACTGTAAGAGTTAGGGTTAGAGAGATAGGAACAACAACGGTGCTACAAACAATTTTGTGTACTATTACAGACGCAACCAATGGTGTTTGTACAATGATATTTCCAAGCAGCACTTTTAGCTCAGCCGGTCTTTATGAGGGCGAGGTTGAGTTTACAAAGTCAGACGGGAACATACAAACAGTTAATGAATTAATAAAATTTACCGTAAGAGATGATTTTGACTAATGGCACTGAAAATATCAGTATCATTCGCCAGTCTACATCTAACGGTAGATAAGCAAGAGCTTGCATCCTTAAGCTCTACCGCTGGATCATCAACAACCCTTTTATCTTTCGTAGATCTTAAAAACACCCTGTCGTTTGTTAAGCTTGTTGCTACAGACATAAGATTAGACCCAGACAGCAAGAACCTTTATTTTGTTGGCGATAACGTCAACGCACTTAATATATCTATTACTGATGTCCCTGCGTTGTCTGTATCAAAATCAAGGGTAGACTCTTTTTCTATTGCAGAAGAAAGCATATTAAGTTTTACATCCGCACAAGCAGACACCGTAGGCATAACCGAAAGTCTTTTAAAAGAAGTAGCTTTTGTTAGGGCTTTCACAGACTCATCAACCCTATTAGATTCCCCAGCAATAAGCTTTTCTACAACAGACTCTGATGTGCTTTCTTTGGGCGACCTACCCACCTTAGAAATACAGCCAGCAAAAAGTGACACTTTGTCATTTTTAGACTCAGAGGTGTTAAGTGTTGATCCAGCAAAAAGTGACACTATGTCAGTTTCTGACGACCCTGCACTTAGCGTTGATCTACCACAGTCAGACGGAACAACCATATCTGAATCTGATATTAAAGAATTTATTAAGGCTGTTCCCGGAGGGGGAACGGTTACCTATACAGTCACCGTGGCGTCTGGAACTAACTCTTATGGCTCGGGTAATAAGTACTACATAGACGGATCTGTCAGTCCAGATTTAACATTTGATGTTGGTAAGACCTACAGGTTTGATATCTCAGACTCTAGCGTAAGCGGTCATCCACTTAGGTTTTCTGAAACCGCAAATGGTACACACGGCGGTGGATCTGCTTATTCAACAAACGTCACGGTAAGTGGCACAGCCGGATCATCAGGTGCTTACGTAGAAATACAAGTAACCTCATCAACCCCAGCGTCCTTACATTATTATTGTACAAATCATAGCGGAATGGGTGGAGGCATATCTTCAAGCAATCCAGAATCTGTTTCTATATCAGAGTCACTTGCAAGGGTGGTAACATACAGCAGGTCCTTTGCAGACGCTTATGCTCTTGATGATATAGCCAGCCCGTCTGATGATCTAAGAACAGACTTTGGAATAAACAAAAACAATATAGTTAGCATTGCGGAGTCATTAAATTATGCAATATCAACCAGCAAGTCAGACACAGCTTCGTTAACAGATAGTCCTAGTATAGAGTTTGTTACATCCTTCTCTGACAGTATTACATTAAGTGAAGTATTGACATCTGGAGCTGGAAGTATCTATACGGATAGCACTTCCTTATCAGACGAAGAAGTGATATCTTTCTCGAAAGCCTTGTCAGACAATGCTTCTATTACTGAATCCATTAATGTGGTTCTAATTTCAGGATCAAGCAGCGTTCTTAATACAAGTGCTTTTAACACAAGCGTATTAAATTAGGAGATTTAAATGTTAAACGATGGTTTAAAACTTACAGGTAAACTTAAGATTGCTCTTAATGGAGAAACCGTTCAAGAAGTAAATAACCTTGTCGTCACAGACGGAAAGGAATATGTAGCTTCTAGAATGAAAGATGCTACCGCAACTGCTATGTCTCACATGGCAATTGGTAGTGGTTCTACCGCAGCCGCAGCTGGCGATTCCTCTTTAGGAACTGAGCTAGGTCGTGTTGCTTTAACAAGTACTAATGTATCGGGTGCTGTTGTGACTTACACAGCTACTTTTGCAGCAGGTACTGGTACGGGTGCTGTGACTGAAGCTGGTATTTTAAATGCCTCTTCTTCCGGTGACTTACTTTGTAGAACTGTTTTTTCAGTAGTTAATAAGGGTGCGTCTGACTCAATGACAATTACTTGGACTGTAACAGTTAGTTAATTTTAAAGGAGTTAGCTAATGGCTGTTAAGTTTACCAACAACGCAGCGACAACTCTTGCCGCAGGAATCAATAGCAGCGTCACGAGTATCGCTGTAACCGATGGTTCTGTTTTTCCTACCATAACAGGTAGTGATCACTTCTATGTTACTTTTGATGACACCACCAACAGGGAGATTGTTAAGGTAACTGCGAGAAGTGGTAACACACTAACTGTAGTTAGAGGGCAAGACAACACAACTGCACAAGCTTTTAATTCTGGCGATAAGGCAGAGTTAAGGGTAGTTGCGGCTTTATTAGAGGACATAACCACAGAAGTTACCTCTACACTAAGCGTTGATACTTTTACGGGGGACGGAACCACAACAGCGTTTACCCTAAGCCAAGCACCATCAAGCGAAGACAACCTTATTGTATTTATAGAAGGTGCCTATCAAAACCCGGGGGACTTTGTTCTTTCAGGAACAACTCTTACCTTAGATGAAGCACCGGTCGTTGATCGAAACATTATTGTTTACCACGTTAAGGGTGCTGTTTCCGGTAACAACTTAAATCAAGATAGTTTTACCGCAGATGGAAACACGGCAGCTTTTACATTAAGTATTGCTCCCATTCATGAAAACAACACTCAGGTATTTATTGACGGGGTTTATCAACAAAAAAACAGTTATTCAATTTCAGGGACAACCCTAACATTAGATGCGAATCCTTCTAACGGTGCGACCGTAGAAGTCATGACCTTTACTCAAACAGAAGTAAACACCTTACCAGCATCCTTCGTGTCAGGCTTAACACAAGTTACAGCCGTAGGTGCGGACCACTTTATGATCTTCGATGCTACAGACAGTGCATTAAAGAAATCTTTGGTGTCTGATGTTTTAGAATCAGCAACCTCGATTAGCACAAGTGCAGACGCAACAGCAATCACTATTGACTCTAATGAGAAGGTTACTTTTACCAGTGACGTTACTACTGGCGGTCACTTATCTGTTGGTGGTAATAACAACGAACTAAGGTTCTATGAAGGATCTAACTATGTAGGCTTTGAAGCTCCTGCCTTATCAGCAGATAAGATATGGGTGCTTCCAGCAGCAGACGGTAGCAACGGTCAAGTTATATCAACCGATGGGTCTGGTAATTTATCTTTTTCTACTGTTAGCGGAACTACAATTAACAACAACGCTGATAACAGAATCATAACTGGTAGCGGTACTGCTAATACTTTAGAGGGTGAAGCTAATCTTAGGTTTGACGGAACTAACTTGGTGCTTGATGCAGCAGGTGCTAGCGTATCTGCTGATGATGTATTTGGTGCAATTAATTTCTTTGACCAAGATGGTGGTTCTTCAGCAGCAGGAGTTACTTCAAGCATCAAATCAATAGCTGTTGGAGCAGTAGGTGCAAGTAAATTAACATTCAGCACTTCTACTTCAGGCGGTGGAGCAAGGTCATCATTAACTGAAAAAGTTGTTATAGATGAGTCAGGATATATTGGAGTTGGTAATCTATCTCCTCAAGTCAATTTTGTTGTAGGCGATGGAACAAATGGAACAAGTTTAGAAGTTACACCAAACGAATCAAGCGGTTTTGTAAACATGAACTCTTATGACAGAGGAAGCTCTGCATGGCGTACTATGAATATTGGCGGAGATGTAGTTACCCTGAATACAGGTGGCTCAGAACGCATGAGGATTGATAGCTCAGGACGAGTTGGAATTAATAGAACACCATCAATATCAAGCTCTAAACTAGAGATAGGTGGTGCTGATAATGTGCCTCTTATTAATTTTGAAGCAAGTGGGGCAACAGCAGGAATAGGAATAGGTGCACAAGCAGGTTCTTCTGCAATGAGGTTTTATTATGGAACTACAGAAAGAGCAAGTCTTAATTTGCATGGTGCTTGGAAAGTAAAAAGTACAAGTGGAGCGTATTTTAACAGCGTAAGTAAATATCATGAGATAAATTCAAATGATGGTGCTTTAACAACTGTACTTATTAGAAATGGTAGTACCTATTATGCAAACTGTGCAAACTTTTGGCTATATGGTGGAGCTCCTAATAATACACAATCTCAATTTTGGACCTGCAACGATACAGCAGGACAAAAAGCATCTCTACAATCAAATGGGGGATTACATAATTACCAATCAAACAATTCCAATCTTTGTGATGAAAGAGAAAAGAAAAATATAGAAGTATTATCAAGCACTTGGAATTCTGTTAAATCTTGGGAACTTAAAAAGTTTCATTATAATGAAGATGAGGATTCAGATGATAAAAGATTAGGAGTTATAGCACAGGAAATTGAAACGACTAATCCTGAGTTAATTACCGAACACACTAAAGTACAATCAAAGGATGAAGTTCTATGGACAGAAGAAGATGATCTACCAGAAGGCGTTTCAGTTGGTGATACAAAAACTGCTGCTCAAGATGCTGTAATTCGTAAGGGTGTTAAAGAACAGCAAATGTACATTATGGCTATTAAAGCATTACAAGAAGCTATGACAGAAATTGAAGATTTAAAATCAAGAATAGAAACACTAGAGGGATAAATGGCAAACACTAAGATCACATCAAGAGTAATAGCAGACGATGCAGTAACAACTGCTGCGATTGCTGATGATGCTATCACAAGTGCAACTATTGCAGATGATGCAGTCGTAACAGCTTCTATTGCAGATGATGCTATTACCTCTGCTCTTATAGCAGACGATGCGGTTGGAATACCTGCTCTTGCTGTTTCTGATGGCTCTGATGGACAATTTTTAAAAACAAATGGTAGCGGAACTTTATCTTTTGCAGATGCAGCTAGTGCTTTTGCTGATTTAACAGATGTAACAGTAGCAACCTCTAATCCTGCAACAAACACAAATCCATCTACAGGAGTCGGAACTCTATGGCTTAACAAAAGCACTGGTAATTTATGGTGCTGTACAGGCGCTACAACTAATGATAATCAGTGGACTAATATTGGTACAGGAACAACAAATATAGGTAATTTTCCAGTAACAGGCGGAACAGTAACAACAGCAGGCGGATATACATATCACACCTTCACATCTAGCGGCACACTTACCGCACCAGTTGCTAAATCTAATGTAGATATTTTAATCGTTGCAGGCGGTGGCGGTGGTGGTGGTAGATATTATTCTGGTGGCGGTGGTGCAGGCGGGATGCTTGAATATACAGGTCAAACAATTAGTGGAAGCCATACTGTAGTTGTTGGTGCAGGCGGTGCTGGTGGGGCACATAACTATGACGGAAGCAATGGCACAAATTCATCTGTTTCTGGATTATCTTTAACAACAGCAGTTGGCGGCGGAGGGGGTGGCGGTAATCCTAATCTTGGTTTTGGTAAGGCAGGTGGCTCTAGTGGTGGTGCATCTGGCTACAAATCAAGTGGTGGTCAAAGTGTTAATGTTGGTGCTGCAACATCTGGACAAGGCAATATGGGTGGTAATGGCGGAACTTATGGCGGTGCAGGCGGTGGCGGCAAATCAGCAGAAGGTGCTGCTGGTGGTAACCAAAATGGAAGTGCAGGCGGTGCAGGAAAACAATGGCTAGATGGCAACTATTACGCTGGCGGTGGTGGCGGTGGTGCATATGGTGGAACTAAAGGTGCTGGCGGTACTGGTGGCGGTGGTGCTGGTTCAGATGGTGGTGCTGATAATGCGGTAGCTGGCACAGCTAACACAGGCGGCGGTGGTGGTGGTGCACAGAATTACACTGGTGCAGCTGGTGGCTCTGGAATAGTAATTTTTCGTTACGCAACATAAGAGGAAAATATGGCATATTATGCAAAAATAGTAGATGCAAAAGTAACAAATGTAATCACAGCAGAAGAAAGTTTTTTTGATACCTTTTATGATGATTCAGCAGGGCAATGGCTAGAAACAAAAATAGATGGCTCTATAAGAAAAAATTATGCAGGTATAGGTTTTTCTTATGATGCTACAAGAGATGCTTTCATTCCACCACAACCATACCCATCATGGACACTAGACGAAGATACTTGCCTTTGGGAAGCACCAGTTGCATATCCTGATGATGGCAATATGTATGAATGGAACGAAACAGATCAACAATGGGATGAGATAACATAATGGCAAATACAAAGATACATGGTGAACAGTTAAAAGACTCAGTTGTACGCTTCACCGCTAAGGCGGGGGAAAGTATAACGAAGGGTCAAGCTGTTTATATATCCGGTATCTCTGGTGAAGTTCCTGTTGTATCTTTAGCAGACGCAGATGACGCTGCAAAAATTCCAGCTTTTGGTTTAGCAGAAGCAACCGTTAGCACCAACGCAGAAGTAGATGTTATTAGTTTTGGAACCCTCGCAGGTTTAGATACCTCCGGTTATTCGTTAGGAGATACATTATATGTAGACACCACAGCTGGTGCCTTAACGAATGATCCGGCTGGTGGGGAAACATTAAAACTACAGAACATAGGTAAGGTTCAAAGGGTCCATGCAAGCAACGGTTCTATTAAGGTGGGCGGAGCGGGGAGAACAGCCGCAACCCCAAACCTTAACCAAGGTAAGATATTTATTGGGGATGCTAATAACAAGAGCTCAACTTCGGTGTATACTTTACCTATTGCTGACGGAACCAGCGGACAGGCTTTAGTTACAGACGGATCCGGGGCTGTGAGCTTTGGTGACGTTGCTGTCTCTCAAACATTAACCGTGCTGGGCAGAAGTGGCAACACAGACATAACAATAACAAGTGGAACGCTGGTCGTTGAGGGACGAGCAGGCAACGTAAACGTAGGAGTATAAAATGGCAGTTAGATTCCCATTAATAGTAGATGGCAGCGGAACACCAGCCATCGAGGAAATTGCAAGTGGTGATGTTCTGGACCTTACAGGATGTCAAGTTAAATTAGGTAGTGAGGCTACCCTAACCGATGGTGCAACCATTGCATGGGATGTATCAACCTCCCCTATAGCAAAAGTAACTTTGGGTGGTAACAGAACATTAGCAGCCCCAAGTAACGCAGTGGGTAGTGGTCAATACATATCCTTGCTAGTTATACAGGACGGCACAGGTTCAAGAACGCTAACATGGAACGCAGCCTACGAATTTACGGCAGACACAGCACCAACCCTTACAACAACAGCAAACTACGGAGACCTTTTTACCTTCAGATATAATGGGACTAAGTGGCTTGAGGTAGGCAGAAATCTTAACTTAGTACTAAGCTAATGTCCTTACTTGCTTTATCAGGAACTAACTCAGCAGTT
>Ga0255765_1000568_pt1 | contig 49578 bp, 43 predicted proteins | sample 041ome_8_FD_179965 | JGI IMG/M metagenome (GOLD analysis project Ga0255765, IMG submission 179965) | Coastal salt marsh microbial communities from the Groves Creek Marsh, Skidaway Island, Georgia - 041407BS metaG (version 2) | ecosystem: Environmental > Aquatic > Marine > Intertidal zone > Salt...
AAAGTAGGCTTTACCATTTCATCTGATAGAAGATTAAAAGCAAACATTGAAAACACCAAATATGGTTTGGAAACGATCTTAAAACTAGCACCTGTTGATTATACTTTAAAATCCAATGGACTCGCACAAATTGGATTTATTGCACAAGATGTTCAACCATTAGTACCAGAAGCGGTAAATGGTACAGAAGGAGCCCTAGAAAAAGGGGAAACTTTAGGAATCACTTATACTACACTAATACCTGTTTTAACAAAGGCTATTCAGCAACAACAGCAAATCATTGACCGCTTGTTAAAAAGAATCGAAGCTTTGGAATCCGAAAAATAAATACAAACGAGGTTTTGAAAGTCCAGCGAGATAGCTTGCTTAGTTTTGTGGGTATTGGATTCCACATTGTTTTAGGATGCTTTCCATCAATTCCATCAATTCCAAACTATTAGACAATGTCCATTTTGGACTTTCTGGCAGCCCCTCGCGCAAACAGCGATGGGATTCCTCAATTTCATAACTATAACCTTTTCCTACAAAATCGAATTTTTCTTCTTGCACTTCATCCTCGACGATCCATTTGATTTCAGGGGATTCGTGCCAACGCGAGCCGATGTATATTGCTCCTTTTTCACCACAGATACGGGCTTGCATATCTTCGTCATGAAGCACACTACTGTGAAGTACGGCATGCGCTTTTTCATACGTTAACAACAGCGAAAGTTGTGCATCTATTCCTTGGGTAGTCAACAGTGCGGAAGCTTGAATTTCCTTCGGTTTTCCCAAAAGTTGATAGGCCAAAAATAAAGGATATATCCCAATATCCAACAAGGTCCCACCCCCCTTGGAGGGATTGAACAAACGGGAATCCTCGTCCCGATCCAAACCGTTGAAACTAAAACTTGCATTGATATAACGCAACGGACCTATGGTACCGTTGGCAATGAGCGCTTCTGCTTTAGCAAAAGTGGGATTAAAACGCGTCCACAGGGCTTCCATACAAAAAACACCTGTCCGCTTTGCAACCTCCATTAGCTCTCGAACATCCGAAGTAGACATCGTGAGGGGCTTTTCACACAAAACCGCTTTTCCGGCTTCCAAAGCTGCGATGGTCATCGCTTTGTGGTGGGGATGCAAAGAGGCGATATAAATAATTTGAACTTCGGGATCTTCATATAGTGCCGCATAATTGTAGTACTTTTTCTTTGCCTGATATTGCGCTCCAAATTCTTGTGCACGAGTGGCATTGCTGGAAGCCACTGCAATCAATTCCGCATCTGGAACTAACAATAAATCACGGGCAAAACTGTGCGCTATTTTTCCGAGGCCTGCAATCCCCCATCCTATTTTATTCATTACATTGATTTAGTGAACTATAAATTTAGCATTTCTCTACTAAGAAGTGACCGACAATAAAGAAAATAAGTTCCCCACGCCAAGGGTTTGTTGGGAAGTAAAGCCCTCCCCGGCCTCGGTTCCAATAAGCCTTCCCAAATTGCGAGCACGATAATGAATACTTTCTAAAAAATTGGAAGAACTGATGGGCGTTTCTTTTTCTTGACTATCTGGATTGTAAAACTGACTGGAATATGCCTTAACCACTCGTATCTTTTGTTCCAAATGACCACTAATATCCAATACAATATCAGGAGTGATTTCTTCCCACTGTATATATTCTAAAACCAACTTGGGACGCCAAGCTGCTTGGTCAGCTCCTTGATCATTTTGGGTCACTACTTTCACCAGACCACTCAAAAAACAAGCTTCCCGAACCAGCGTGCTGCCTTTTCCATGGTCGATGTGACGGTCGGTGTAGGCATTACATAGGACAATTTCAGGCTGATAGGCGCGTATCTTTTGAATCACTTGCCGTTGGTGAATTTCATCATTTACAAAAAAAGCATCCCGAAAACCCAAGTTTTCTCGAACAGCAACACCCAACAGCTCGGCAGCTTTTTGGGCTTCCTCTAGGCGCAATTGGGGAGTTCCTCGGGTACCCATTTCGCCTTGTGTAAGGTCTACGATTCCGACTTTTTTCCCTTGGGTAATGGATTTTGACAAAGTCCCGGCACAACCTAATTCAACATCGTCCGGATGTGCGCCAAAAGCTAAAATATCTAATTTCATTGATTTGTTTTTTCGACCGCCTGCAATAGATCCGCTTGTAGATCTTCCATGGCTTCTATCCCCAAAGAAAAACGAATTAATTGGGGGGTAATTCCCTGAGCGAGCCTTTCTTCTTCTGTTAGTAAAGCATGAGAGGTTAAACGAGGACTTAGGGCAGTACTTTCAATTCCCGCCAAACTCATGGTGGGTTTTATCAATTTAAGGGCTAATAAAAACGTTTTAGCATCCCTCCCCTTTTCTAAATCAAATGAGAGCATTCCACCAAAACCTTTCATTTGAGCCTTTGCTAAAACATGATCAGGATGTAAGGACAGGCCAGGATAATAAACCCTTTCCACCCACGATTGTTGGTCTAGAAAATGAGCCATTTGCAGCGCATTTTCATTTTGCGCTTGTACTCTTAAATAAAGCGTTTTCATACTGCGTTCCAAAAGCCAAACAGTAGCATCGCTGAGACTTCCTCCAAAATTTTTAGCTGAAGAAAAAACACGATCTATGGTTTTTTGGGACCCTACTACCGCACCCGCGCAGATGTCGCTGTGACCTCCCAAATATTTGGTGGCACTGTGGAGCACTACATCTATTCCAAAGGCAATTGGGTTTTGATTGACCGGACTCGCAAAAGTATTGTCAATCATCGTCCAGATTTGGTGCGCCTGGGCAAGGGCTGCAATCCCTTTTAAATCGATAATTCGAAGGGTGGGATTACTGGGTGTTTCAATATAAATTCCTTGGGTGTTGGGGCGTATTGCTGCTTCAAATGAAGCAACCGTTGTGTCTTTTGCAAAGCTGAAGGATATTTGGTATTTGGGAAATTCAGTTTTGATGAAATTTCGTGTTCCCCCATAAAGATCATCTTGAAAAACAACATGATCACCGGCTTGCAAATGGGAAAATAAAGCGGTACTGATGGCCGCCATGCCGGAACCAAAAATCAATCCAGCTTCGGCACCTTCCAAACTGGCTATCTTTTGGGAAAGCCCACGTTGATTGGGCGTATTAAAATAGCGGGGGTACTGATTGATTGGAACGTCATTGAAAGCGTAGGAGGTTCCCATATACAGCGGGGAGATGGATCCTTGATGCTGACTGTCATGTAACTCACCTTCATGAACACAGCGCGTTCTAAAATCGTTGTTGGGGGTCATCTTATTGGGTAATCCAGTTTATAATTTCAGGATCATCGGGTTGTGTTTTGGGAGCGATCACCTTTGCCAAATGTCCGTTTTCATCAATTAAGTATTTTTGAAAATTCCAGCTTACATCGGAATCAATAACTCCATTCTTTTTGGCTTCAGTCAAAAATTGATAAACCGGATGCATGTCTTTTCCCTTCACCGAAATTTTGGACATCATGGGGAACGTCACTCCGTAATTGGCTTCGCAAAAAGCAGCAATTTCCTCGTTCGTTCCGGGCTCTTGTCTTAAAAAATTGTTGGCTGGAAAGCCCACGATTACAAACTTATCTCCCCCGTATTGCTCGTACAAGGCTTGCAGTTTTTTGTATTGGGGGGTCAAACCACATTTAGATGCCGTATTGACCACCATAATTTTTTTTCCTTCCAATTGTTTAAAATCAAAATTGTTTCCCAGAAGATCGGTCACCTGGAATTGATAAATGGATTGATCGGTTTGCATTTGCGCTTGTATATTAAAAATGATGAAAAATAACAGAAACGGGTAAATAACGAACTGTTTCATAGTTTTTTGTTTTTGTTCAAATATCGTTGATTTAAATGAAACAAAAAAACAATAAATTATTGGATTTCGGCAGATAATCCCTCCTCCAAAAGGGCAGTACATCTGGGGGTTAGGTCTTCCAAAGACCCTGATTTGACTCCACATTTACCGGAAAAATGAACAATGTAGGCACATTGTTCGGCTTGAAGCGGCGTATGATCACAAATATTGACCAAACATTCAATGACATGATCGAATGTATTTACCTCATCATTGAATAAAATGATTTGATGCTCTTCCGCTTCCAAGGTGGCAACCTGTTCAATGGACTCTGGCGAAATTTGGGGACTCTTTTCCATTATTTACAAAATTTTGCAGCCGTCCAATGTTCTTTCTCCTTTTGCTCCATAAAATACAAACCATGGTTGGAACAGCACGTTCTTAGATCCTCTAAATCGGATTGATAGAAACCAGAAATCCAAAGTTTACCCTCGGGTTGAAGTGCCAAAGCATAACTTTCTATTTGAGACAGCAAAATATTTTTATTGATGTTCGCAAAGATACAATCGAATTTGTTTGGTTGATGCGCCAAAATCTCCGCTTGTTCAAAACGAATGAAATCACAAGCATTCATCGCTGCGTTTTCATTGCTGTTGGTTATGCACCAAGGATCATTGTCAATTCCTAGAATCTCGGTAGCCCCTTTTTTGGCAGCAAGGATGGCCAACACGCCGGTGCCACAACCCATGTCCAATACATTCTTATCCGTCAAATCTTCCTCCAAAATAAATTCCAACATCATATGCGTCGTTTGGTGGTGTCCCGTACCAAAACTCATTTTGGGATTGATGACCAAATCAAAGGTGCATTGGGAAGGTGGGTGAAAATCTGCACGAATAAAACATTCATTCCCCACTTGTATGGGAGGGAAATTTTGTTCCCATTTGACATTCCAATTTTCAGGAGCAATGGTTTTGTATGCATATTGAATCTGCACTTCATCATTTTTAAATAAAGTGATTTCATCCAACAAATGCTCGTGCCAAAGGGGTTCGGGAACATAAGCCCGAATTCCACCTTCATAGAATTCAAAACTTTCGAAAGGAGAATCTTCCAATTCGGCCAATAGAATTTCTGCCCACGGCACCGCTGGCACCAACTGAAAATCATATTGAACATAGGGCAAAGCCATCTCCTAAAACGCCATTACAATCTTAAGGAAGTCATCCGCATTCAATGCTGCTCCTCCAATCAGACCTCCGTCCACATCTTGCATGGAAAAAATCTCAGTAGCATTATTGGGTTTGACACTCCCTCCGTAAAGTATGGAGGTGTTTTCTGCTAGGGCAGCATCGTATTGCTTAGCAATCAACTGTCGGATGAAGGCATGGATTTCTTGTGCTTGTTCAGGAGAGGCTGTCTCTCCGGTTCCAATCGCCCAAACAGGTTCATAAGCAAGGATGATGTTTTTCCATGCAGAAGCCGGAAGGTCAAATAAAGCAACCCGCAATTGTCGTTCAATCACGTCAAAATGCACATTGTCTTTACGTTCCTGCAATTCTTCTCCAAAACAAAAAATAATTTCCAAACCATTCTCGATGGCAGTTGTTACTTTTTCTGCCAAAGAGGCATCCGTTTCATTGTAATAGGCTCTTCTTTCGGAATGCCCTAAAATGACCGTTTGTATATCAATCCCCAAAAGCATTTTGGCGGAAATTTCACCCGTATAGGCCCCAGACGCAGCAGCATTCATGTTTTGGGCCGCTACTTCAATAGCAGTGTTTTCTGTTAATGTTTTGGCTTGTGTCAGTTGTGTAAAAGCAGGAGCTACCATCACCCGAACATCTTCTGGCAAAGCAGCTGCATTCAATGCGTCCAATAATGCGGCTGTTTCCAAAGTATCGTTATTCATCTTCCAGTTACCCGCTACAATTTGTTTTCTCATTTTTTAATTTAATTTAACTTTAGGATCTAAATAGGTGTATATCAAATCGACCACAATATTAATGATAATAAAGAGAAGGGCAATGACAATTACCGATCCCATTACTACGGGGATGTCAAGGCCGTTCAATGCCGTTACAATTTCTTTTCCCAATCCTCTCCACCCAAAAATAAATTCGACAAAAATCGCTCCTGCCAACAAAGAAGCAAACCAACCGCTCACAGCAGTCACCACTGGATTAAGCGCGTTTTTTAGTCCGTGTTTATAGATGATTTTGGTTGTGGAAAGCCCCTTGGCACGTACGGTTCGGATGTAGTCTTGAGACAAAACTTCTAACAAATTACTGCGGATCAATTGGATGATGACGGCCAGTGGGCGTATGCCCAAAACAAAAGCGGGTAAAATCAGATTTTTGAGCACCAATCGGCGAGATTCACCAAAATCGTCCAACTCATACAAACTTCCCGTCATGTTTAGATTTGTATATTTATTTAAAACAAAACCAAAAAACCACGAAAACAACAAGGCACTCAAAAAGGAAGGAACACTCATTCCAAGCGTACTTAAAAATTGTAGCGTTTGATCCATCCAATGATCTTTGTAGAGCGTGGCAACAATGCCCAAAAGTATTCCAAAAAAAACGGCAATCAGCATGGATGAAAGGGCTAAAACAAAAGTGTTGGGCAGGGTTTCTTTGATGATTTCGGTGATGGGTTTACCTCTTTTTTGATAGGAGGTACGGAGGTAGGGGAATTTCAAAACCACTACCTTTTGAGTGCCTCTAAAAAGCACCCAGCCTCCATAAACACTCGCACGATAAGCGCCAAAAGCATCGCTTTGGGTTGTGTGTATCGAAAGTGGCGAAAGATCATTGAGATAGTAGAAATATTGTTGATAGAGTGGCAAATTAAAACCCAATTTGGCTTTGATGGCGGCCAATTGTTCGGGATCCTCGTTTTGATCGAGCATCATTTGTGCCGGATCCCCGGGAACCACCGTAAATAAAATAAAAACCAAACTGACCACTCCAAAGAGTGCGAAAAAAGCTTGCAATAATTTAGAAGCTACAAAATCGATCATTTTCCTGTTCCAGCGTCAAGATGTATCATGGCAAAAATAGCGTAATTGACCATGTCGTGATAATTGGCATCAATGCCCTCACTGACCATTGTCTTTCCTTGATTATCTTCGATTTGTTTGACTCGTAATAATTTTTGCAAAATCAAATCGGTGAGGGAACTGACGCGCATTTCCCGCCATGCTTCGCCATAATCGTGATTTTTGGCTTGCATCAATTCGAAAATAATCTGCAATTGCCTATCGAATTGTTCCAAAGCTGCATTTGTATCTAGGTCCGGTTGATCAACAACCCCCAGCTCCAACTGTATCAATGCCATGATTGAATAATTGACAATTCCGATGAATTCAGAATTTTGACCCTCGTCAATTTTGCTGGTTTTGTTGATTTGCAAACTGCGAATGCGTTGCGCCTTAATAAAAATTTGATCGGTCAGCGATTGTAACCTAAGAATCCGCCAAGCGGCACCATAATCCGCCATTTTCTTCTCGAAAAGAGAACGGCATTGGGCAATCATTTTTTGATACTGCTGTGCTGTAGCATCCATTAAATCGTAAATTTGGTTTAAATTTCGAATATATTTTTGAAGTCCGTAACCAATACCTTAAAAAGTTATCAAAAGTTCTAAAACAAATACCAGTATTCGCTGCAATCAACAACTGATTGATTTTTCTACTCCCAAGGTGATGGGAATCGTCAATCTGACGCCCGATTCCTTTTACGATGGTGGAACGTTGGGTTCCATAGCTCAGGTGTTAAATCATGTAGAACAATTGTTAAACCAAGGTGCCACTTTTGTGGATTTGGGTGCTGTCAGTTCCAAACCCAACGCAAAAAACGTGGGAATAGAGGAAGAAAAAAGACGGTTGCTGCCCGTGGTGGAAAAAGTGCGTGAAAAGTTTCCCGAGGCATTGTTGTCCATAGATACTTTTGAAAGTAGTGTCGCTCGAGCTTGCCTAGAAATGGGAGCCGTTTTGATTAATGACATTACTGCTGGAACGCTAGACACTGAAATGCTTTCTGTGGTGGCAGAATACGAAGCCGTTTATGTGATGATGCATATGCAAGGAACCCCACAAACCATGCAGTTGCAACCAAAATACGACAATATTGTGACAGATCTTTTACATTATTTTTCAAAACGAATTGCCTTGGCTCATGAAGCCGGCATCCATGATGTGATTGTCGATCCTGGATTTGGATTTGGAAAAACGTTGGAACACAATTATGCCTTACTCCATCATTTGGATCAATTTCGTCGCCTCCATTGTCCGCTTATGATGGGGGTTTCACGAAAGTCCATGATCTACAAACCGCTGCAAAGCAATGCCCAAGAAGCCCTCAATGGAACCACCGCTGTTCATGCTTGGGGATTGCAAAAAGGAGTGCAGTTATTGCGGGTCCACGATGTCAAAGAAGCAAAAGAATGTATAGACTTATGGCAATTGATGCGTTGATTTTTTACTTTTACAAAAACTCTTTGTTTGGACACACTTGATTTCCTGAACTTTTCCTTTATCGATGTCATCGACATTTTGCTCGTGGCATTGCTGCTCTTCTATCTCTATCGCTTGGTTAAAGGAACTGTTGCCATCAATATATTTATAGGTATCGTTATTATCTATCTGATATGGAAACTGACGGATGTTTTACAAATGGATGTTTTGAGCAATTTGCTTGGAAAATTCATCAGTGTTGGTTTTTTTGCACTTATTGTGGTTTTTCAACAAGAAATCAGAAAATTTCTTTTGTTGCTGGGTTCTACCAATTTTGCCAGCCAAAGAAATTTAGTCCGTTATTTCAAATTTTTCAATCAAAGCCAAACTGGAACGCAACTGAATTTGAAAATTCTACTGTCTTCTTGTGAACAAATGGCGGCCAGCAAGACCGGTGCCATTATTGTGATTCAAAGAAGTAACAGCCTCGAATTCATGATCCAAACCAACAACAGAATGCATTTGGAATTAACACCTCAAGTGTTAGAAACTATTTTTTTTAAAAACAGTCCCCTCCACGATGGGGCAACGCTCATCAAAAACAATACGATCATTGGAAGTCGAATTGTCTTACCGGTTTCGGAATCGACCCAAGTACCGGAATCTTTTGGATTGAGACATCGAGCCGCATTGGGTATTACTGAAAAAACCGATGCCTTAGTGATTGTGATTTCGGAGCAAACCGGAAAGATGGTCTATGTGCGTGACGGTAATTTTCTTGCGATCCATGCGATCGCCGAATTGGGAGATCAACTCAAAAAAGATTTGTCCAACTAAAGGCTGTCAACCGCCGCTTCATTAGCAAACTGTACTTCATACAATTTGGCATAAAACCCGTTAGGAAGGGCTAACAGTTTTTTGTGATTGCCCACTTCAACGATTTCACCCTTATCCATCACAACGATACGATCTGCGTTTTTTACGGTGGCCAGGCGATGCGCGATGACGATGGCGGTCTTGTCTTTGGTGATGGTGTCCGTGGCACGCTGAATGATTTCTTCGGAATTACTATCCACTGAGGAGGTCGCCTCATCCAAAACTAAAATATTGGGATTGGAAATATAAGCCCGCAGAAAAGCAATCAATTGACGCTGACCTGCAGAAAGCATAACTCCCCGCTCTTTGACGTTGTAATCATAGCCGCCAGGAAGGCTTTCAATAAATTCATGGGCTCCAATTTTTTTAGCAGCGGCAACCACTGTTGCTCTGGTGATCTGCTTGTCAAAAAGTGTGATATTGTTGTGGAGCGAGTCGGCAAAAAGAAAAACATCTTGCAAAACAACGGCCACATGCTTCCGAAGATTGTGCAAACTAAAGTCTCTAATGGAATGCCCATCAATGAGAATTTCTCCCTTTTCAAATTCGTAGAACCGAGAAAGTAGATTGATGATGGTAGATTTCCCTGCTCCGGTTGCCCCTACTATGGCAATGGTTTCTCCGGCAGCAATATCCAATGAAATTCCATGGAGCACTTCTTCCTTTTCAACATATGAAAAGTGTAAATTTTGGATACTGATCGCCCCTTTGAGCTGATCCATTTGGAGCGTTCCTTTGTCCTCAATACGATGGTCGGATTCTAAAATTGCGAAAATGCGTTCGGCAGCCACCATGCCCATTTGCAAAGTGTTGAATTTGTCAGCAATTTGACGCAGTGGACGAAACAACATTTGCGACATTTGTATAAATAAGAAAACGGTTCCTAATGAAATCGATCCTCCCGAGACAGCGTTCAATCCACCGTACCAGACTAGCAAACCCATCATTACTGAAGCTGAAATTTCAGCTACAGGAAAGAAAATAGAGTTGAACCAAACTGTTTTCAACCACGCTTTTTTGTGCTTTTCATTGATGGCTAAAAAACTGTCGTATTCAATTTTTTCACGGTGAAAGAGTTGTACAATTTTCATCCCACTGATGCGCTCTTGCACAAAGGAATTTAGGTTGGCCACTTGCAGTCGCACTTCTTCAAAAGCTTTTTTCATCGCTTTTTGGAACAAACGAGTTGCATAGATAATGATGGGTAATATGGAAAAGACAATGAGGGACAAACGCCAATCCACATAAAGCATTACAAAAATAACCAAGCCCATTTTCAAAAAGTCGGCAATGATCATGAATAGCCCCTGAGAGAAAATACTGGAAATGGTTTCTATATCACTTACTGCTCGGGTCACCAAACGACCAACCGCTGTGTTGTCAAAATAGGCCATTTTAAAAACCAATATTTTTTCAAAAAGCTGTTGGCGCAAATCTTTGATGACTTTTTGTCCCAACCAGTTGGCATAAAAAACAAAAAGAAATTGGAAAATCACTTCCAACAATAAAGCAATCAACATCAAACTGATAAACAACAACATCCCTGAGTAATCTTTGGGTCGGATATAATCGTCCACAGTGATTTTTAGCAAATAAGGGGATAAGGTGGAAGACAAGGACAAAAATATAGCAGTAAGCATCACAAAATAATAGGTGCCTTTGTAGGGAGTGACAAACTTCATGAGTTTGCCAAATAATTTTAAATCAAATATTTTACCACTTACTTTTGCCATGCTTCAATAAAAATATCTTCCGGATAGGTAATTGCTGTTAAAAACAGACCTTGCGCCGGCACTGAATAACCGGCTTCTGAACGTTTTTTGCTTCGAATAATACGATCTAAATCTGCAATTGCTTTCTTTTTTAATCCGATCTCTAACAAGGTTCCAACGATGGCACGTACCATATTTCGCAGAAAACGATTGGCAGAGATGGTAAAGATATAACCCTTTTCGGTTCTGCTCCACCTTGCTTGGTGAATATTGCAAAGAAATGTTTTTACATCGGTTTTGGATTTTGAAAAACATTCAAAGTCTTCATATTGGAGTAATAATTGCGCCGCTTCATTCATGACTTCAAGATCCAAAGTTTGATTGATTCGATAATGCAACTCATTGCCAAAGGCCGTTTTCCCTTCAACTATATGGTATTCATAGGAACGTGAAAGTGCATCAAAACGTGCATGGGCGTGGTCTTTCACTGGATGAATCTGGTGAATAACGACGTCAGGAGGTAGAAATTGATTGAGTTGATAGACCAAGGAGGATCTTTGATCAACATGGAGCGTTGCATCAAAGTGAGCAACCATTTGCCGAGCATGAACCCCTGTGTCGGTTCTTCCAGCTGCCAAAAGGGGGGTTGGCTGTTTCAACAAGGTTCCCAAGGCGCCTTCCATGACTTCCTGTACCGAAATTGCGTTGGGTTGACGTTGCCACCCGTGGTAATTGGTTCCGGCATAAGAAAATTCTAAAAAAAATCGCACGCTTATTGTTTAGAGCACAAAGATACTGGGAATTCCTTGTTGCCCAAATAAATGTATTTTCATTCGCGATGAAATCGTAATCAAGTGGGTTCCCAAAAAAAGTGTAATTCCTTATTTCTTAACAAGACCGCTTTTTTTTAATAATAAAGCATAAACAGCCGCTACTTCTTTTTGTTTATAGGAACTAAAAACATCTATCAAGAGTGCCCCTTTTTTGATTTGCACCTTCCGACTATTTCCTTCATAATAATTCACCAAGACAAAAATAAGTAAGCATAATGCGGTCATTAAAGAAAAGATGGAAAGCCGCTCTGTAAAGAATATATAGATGGTTGCTCCTGAATAAATAAGTACAAAAGCAAAATAGATTTTCCAAAAGATTCCCATTTTTTTAATAAGGATTTGATCCATCTCGTCATAAGCGAGCCTCCGGGGGGTATGATCGTGAATCAATTTGAACTCGATGAAACTTTCGTGGAAATTGATGACACTTTCACTTTTAGAGGTGGAGTGGAGCGTTTGAATTAATTCCATGGCAAAGGGATTTAGATTTGGGAATGACTTATTTTTACTCTAAAATTACAAAAAAATGAAGAAAATCCTCCTGCTTTCCGACACTCATGGCCATTTGGATGAACGCATCCTCTCCCATGTAGACCATGCCGATGAGGTGTGGCATGCAGGAGACATTGGAAATCCGGAGGTGTTTGACGTATTGGCCCAACGAAAACCGTTACGCGCCGTCTATGGAAATATTGACGGGCACAGCATACGTGCACAGGCTCCAGAACTGCTGTGCTTTGATTGTGAAGGATTAAAGGTTTTAATGACCCATATTGCAGGCTATCCGGGTCGATACAACGCCCAAGCCAGAGCGTGGATTGCGCAGCACAAGCCCCAACTGGTGGTCTGTGGACATTCGCATATTTTAAAAGTGATGCAAGACAAAAAAAACAACCACCTGCATATGAATCCTGGTGCTGCTGGAATTTCAGGTTTTCACAAAATCAGGACGATGCTTCGTTTCGAAATTAATAAAGGAGGCATTGAAAACTTTGTCGCTATTGAACTGGGACTGCGCGGTACGCTATCGAATGCGATCAACGGAGCGGATTAATTCCTCGTCTTTTTTAATTCCTCGATTGGCCAAAAGCAATAAAAAGATATTGATTAACGGTAATACTAGGTAATACTCCCAGCCCTCGGTGCCTCCCAAAATAAAATAGAAAAACACAAAAAATCCCAAGGTGATTACTTCCAAAAGGAGGTTGATCCGGTTAAGGATTTGTTGCTGTTTTCGCTTTTTAAATAGGAATAAGCTCAACAAAGCCAACCCCCCACTCACCAAAAATCCTTTGTGGAGGAGTAACTGCAGCGAAGCATCATGTGACAAGGTGGAGGAACAACTCCAATACCATTGCAAAGCGGAACATAAAACGACCAAAAAAAGATAGAAACTTTGAATACGTTGAATCATGACTGGATTTTAAACAAAATTAAGTTTTTTTTAAGTATTGTGATTTAAATAAAAATTTGTAATATTGTGACTCCCACAACAACTTATTTCCAAAAACACTTCACATTTAAACATTAACGAAATACACTTCACCTTTTCATGTACGAAATAGCTACATTAAAAACCAAAAAACTTCCTGAACTTCAAGAAATCGCCAAAAAAATTGGTGTAAAACGAATCGCAGGGTTAAAAAAATTAGATTTAATTTATCAAATCGTAGATTATATCGCTTCCAAACCCGAAGAAGATACAGCGGCAAAAAGCCCTGAAAAACCTAAGAAAGAAGAAACTACTGTTCAATCCATTGGATCTTCTTTACTTGCCAAAGTCCTTCCGGTTCAAAAATCTAAACCCAAAAATGAGGAACCTCAAGCCCCTGCCAAAATAGAAGTGGCACCTGTGGTAAAGAAGAAAAAAAATCCAAATCAAGGGAATCATCAGAATGGCAATGCCCATCCCAATCAAAATAACAACAACAAAGCCAATCAGAACAATCCCAATCAGCACAAACGTTCGGAAGTCAATCACAACAAAGACAATCGAAATCGTTATCGCGAACCGGATTTTGAGTTTGACGGTATTGTTGAGACCGAAGGGGTTTTGGAAATTATGGCAGAGGGCTATGGTTTTCTCCGCTCCTCCGACTACAATTACTTATCCTCACCCGATGATGTGTATGTTTCTCAATCGCAAATCCGTTTGTTTGGTTTAAAAACCGGTGACACAGTGCTTGGATCCGTTCGACCGCCCAAAGAAGGAGAAAAGTACTTCCCTTTAATTAAGGTAGATAAAATCAACGGACTCGATCCTAAAGTGGTTAGAGATCGTGTTTCCTTCGAACATCTTACACCGCTTTTCCCACAAGAAAAGTTCAACTTGGCCGATAAGCAAAGTACGATTTCTACTCGAATTATGGACTTGTTCTCTCCCATTGGAAAAGGACAACGCGGAATGATTGTTTCGCAACCCAAAACGGGAAAAACAATGTTGTTGAAAGATATCGCCAACGCAATTGCTGCCAATCATCCGGAAGTATATCAATTGATTCTTTTGATTGATGAACGTCCTGAGGAAGTGACGGACATGCAACGCAATGTGGATGGTGAAGTGGTGGCTTCAACTTTTGACGAACCCGCAGACCGCCACGTAAAAGTGGCCAATATTGTATTGGAAAAAGCAAAACGATTGGTGGAATGTGGTCATGATGTGGTCATCCTTTTAGACTCTATCACCCGACTTGCGAGAGCTTATAACACGGTTCAACCTGCCTCCGGAAAGATTTTAAGTGGCGGTGTGGACGCCAATGCGTTACACAAACCCAAACGTTTCTTTGGAGCGGCTCGAAATATTGAAAACGGAGGATCGCTTTCCATCATTGCAACTGCACTGACTGAAACCGGCTCCAAAATGGACGAGGTTATTTTTGAGGAATTTAAAGGAACCGGAAACATGGAACTTCAACTGGATCGACGTATTGCCAACCGAAGAATTTTCCCGGCTATCGATCTGATTTCTTCTAGTACTCGAAGAGATGATTTGTTACTTGATGAGAACACCATAAAACGCATGTGGATCATGCGAAAATATTTAGCCGACATGAACCCTGTTGAAGCTATGGAATTCATCAACGATCGCTTTAAACGCACCACCAGTAATGAGGAGTTTCTTATTTCGATGAACTCTTAAAGCGCATCGATAGGCATCACAAAAAAAGGCTCCCAATGGGAGCCTTTTTTATTTGTACGGTTGCAAATCTTATAAAGCAGCTACGTGCTTGGTTAACTTGGATTTCAAGTTACCCGCCTTGTTTGCATGGATAATATTTTTCTTAGCCAACTTATCGATAAGAGAAACAACAACAGGAAGTTGGGTTTGCGCTTCCTCTTTTGTAGTTAACTCTCTTAGGTTTCGAATAGCGTTACGAGCCGTTTTGTGTTGAAAACGATTTCGTAATCGTTTCTTGTTGTTGGATCGAATGCGTTTTAAAGCCGATTTATGATTTGCCATAGTATTATATATTTGTAGCCCGTAGGGGAGTCGAACCCCTCTTTCCAGGATGAAAACCTGGCGTCCTAACCGATAGACGAACGGGCCATAATTTTTCGTGCGCAAATGTACATGTAAAAATGTTATTTTCCAACCCTAAAAACAAACAAAACTTTTTTTTTAATGTGCAAGTATTTTCTAATTAAATCTACTTTGCTAAAACTTTAACAAATTGATGGGCTAAAATGTTTATTTTTGTTAAGCTAAGAACCCAAATCATTATCCTCATGAAACATTTTCTTTTACTTTTTTTAGTACCAGTGTCACTTTTGTGGGCTCAAAGCCCTCCAACTACTGATTTAATTTCTTCTCTTCATCCTGAATTATTCAACCTTACCAAAAATAAGGTTGCTGTGGAAGGATATGATTTGACCAGCTATTTTTCGCAAGATAAACCTTTAAAAGGAACCGAAAAATGGAAAAGCAGCTATTCCGGAGTTACTTTTTATTTTGCAAATGAAGCCAATAAAAAAACATTTGATGCAACTCCTGAAAAGTTTATCCCTGAATTTGGTGGTTGGTGCGCCTATGCTATAGGGGCATATGATAAAAAAGTTGAGATCAATCCAGAATCCTATACCATTGAAGATGGAAAACTTTATCTTTTTTACAAAACTAGATTTAACGATACCCGAAAAAAATGGCTCAACGATCATCAAAGTCTGAAAAGCAAAGCCTATAAAAATTGGGTGGGAAAAACAAATCAATAAGCTCAACACTATTTTATGAAAATTTCAATCTCTTTTATTCTAAGATTAATCGTTGCAATCATCCTAATTCAATCGCTGTATTTTAAATTTACAGGGCATTCAGAGGCCGTTCATATTTTTTCAACCCTTGGTGTAGAACCCTGGGGGCGCATAGGACTCGGTTGTGTTGAGCTTATTGTTGGTTTGCTCTTGCTCTTCCCAAAAACCCACATCAAAGGCAGTTTTTTGGCTGTAGGCATCTTATTGGGTGCACTGGGCGCACATCTTTTTACCCCCCTCGGTATCGTGGTGCGCTGGGAGGGACAGTCGGACGGAGGGCAGCTTTTTACCATGGCTGCTATTGGATTTTTGTTCGCTTTAATCAATATTCTGATTGTAGCAAGCAAAACTAAAACATCCCTATTCCAGTTGATCCAAAAAGAGTTTCTTTCAAAATGATCAACTTTAAACATCTTTATAAACGGTGGGTCAATTATGAGTTTTGGCCCTACGGTTTTTTTTATGTTCCTGCCTATTTTTACTATTTCATACTTGCTCTTAAAGCCCGATCCCTACTCTATTTCACCGCATTGAATCCGGTCATGCGCTTTGGTGGCACTTTTTTAAGTTCCAAGGAACAACTCCTAAAGCAATTGCCTCCTCAATACCTCCCAAAATCAATCTGTGTTGATCTACAGGAAGCTCCTGAAAGGATGCTTCATAAAGCAGTTAGTAGCGGGATTGAACTTCCATTAATCATCAAACCAGATAATGCGGAACGTGGCAAGGGAGTAGAGAAAATCGAATCTCTAAAAGAATTGGAACACTATTGTTCTCAATCAAAATATAAAAAATTATTGGTGCAAGAATACATTGATTATCCTATAGAATTGGGGCTCCTCTTTTATTGGGATCTTGAAGGAAAGCCCCAAATCAGCTCACTGGGAACAAAAGCATTTTGTACCGTTACGGGCGATGGAAAAAGCACCTTTGAAAAGCTGATTCGAAATCATCCCCGTGTTGCCCATCGCGCTAAATTCCTTAGGAATAAGAAAGACTTTTCGTTGCGCTGGGATGAAATAATTCCAAAAGGAGAAGAAATTTTAGTCGAACCCATTGGCAATCACAATAGAGGCACCACTTTTCTCGATGGACGTGACAAAATAACGAAAGCCATGTTGGACTGGACATCGGGTCTTTTAAAACAAATTCAAGGTTTTGATTATGGTCGCATCGATTTAAAAATTAAAGATTGGGGGGCTTTTGAAAAAAAGGAGGGCATCAAGATTTTAGAAATTAATGGTGTTAATTCGGAACCCATCCATATTTACGATCCCAACTACTCCTTATTTAAGGCCTACAAAGATTTATTTTTTCACATGCGCATAATTCAACAGTTAAGTCTAAAAAAAATTAAACACAATCAACATCCTTCTTCCATCAAAGAATTTCAAAAAGGATACTTCCAATACCTATTGACTAAATAAAACTAATTTATGAATATCACGTTACACATCTTGGTTCTAAATAGCCTTAAATCACTTTTAGAGGAACTCACTACTCCAGCTTTCAATAAACCCAACAAAATGCTGTCAGAAGCCTCCATCGGTCAGCATTTCAGACATATCATTGAATTTTATCAATGCTGTCTCTTTGAAAGTAAAAATGGAATTGTAAATTACGACCTAAGAAAACGAACAAAGGTTTTGGAAGAAGATCCTAATGAAGGAATACATGCCATTGATAAGGTATTAAATGTTTTGAAAGCAATGGATTTTTCTGAGAACAAGGCGTTTCGGTTTTGTGGTGATGTCACCCAAGAAAACAAAGACCCTTTCATCGATTCAACCTTTTTTAGAGAATTGATTTATTGCATGGATCATTGTATTCATCATCAAAGCTTGATTAAAATCGCCTTAATCGAACAAAATTTAGTTCATCTCATTGACGCTGACTTTGGGGTTGCTTTTTCCACATTAGCTTACCGTAAAAAATGTGTATAGTTACCTATGTGCCTTTTGAAACAGGCTTTGTTTTTACCTCCAATAGAGATGAACAAATACATCGTCCGGCACTGCCCCCGATGCGTTATCAAGTCGGTGAAAATCAATTGATCTACCCCAAAGATCAAACCCATGGAGGAACCTGGATGGCTGTAGATTCTCAAAAGCAGCGGTTGAGTTGTATTTTAAATTCAAAAGGGGTTTTTCCTCCAACTGATATTCCCAAAAAAAGTAGAGGCCTGCTTGCCATAAATAGTTTAACCGAAAATCCATGCACTGTTTTTAGTGAAACAGCATTAAAAAATGTGGCTCCTTTTGTTTGTATCCTTATTGATCCGCTTGCAGATGTGACCATGACTCAGTTTCATTGGGACGGTTTGAAGCTGCATACCTCCTACCCTGCTCTGAGCGTACCCAAAATATGGTGTTCTAGCTCCTTATATAGCGAAACAGAAAAATTGAGAATAGAATCCTACTTTTATGAGAAGGCACCCGAATTGAGCGCGTTTCCAGATCAGATTGTGAAGGCCCATAAAAACACCTTTGCACGACCCAAAAATAGTGTGGTATACTTGGAACAAGGAAAAGACATACAAACCGTTAGTATCAGCTCTTATTTTCATAGTACAGCCCACAAAACCCTTCACTACGAAGACCTTGTAAAAGGGGAATGCATAACAGTAGATTGTTCTTAATAAGCCTTAGCAAAAAGCACCCGTTGTTGGGAGGGTTTTCCAGAATAAACACAGATTCCTGCTTCTAGTGCGCCATCTGTTGGGATACAACGTATGGTTGCTTTTGTACTATTTTTTATTGCAACTTCAGTAGCTGCCGTACCGTCCCAGTGGGCAGAAATGAAGCCTCCTTTGGTTTTTAAAGTTTCCTTAAAAGACTCAAAATCATCGACTTCGGTAATATGCGCTTCTCTAAAGTTCTTCGCTTTTTCAAACAAATCCGATTGCATTTGTTCCAATTGGTCTTGAATGTAGGTAATTGCATTTTGATCGTCAATCACCGCTTTTGTCAAGGTGTCCCGCCGCGCAATTTCAAAGGTTTTATTTTCAATATCCTTAGGACCAATAGCCACTCTCAAGGGAACTCCTTTGAGTTCGTATTCATTAAATTTAAATCCCGGTTTAAATTTATCCCGATTGTCAAATTTCACTCGAACATTAACGTCTTCCAATTGTTTTTGAAGCGTTTTTGCCACCGCTGCCACTTCAGCTTGTTGTTCTTCTCCCTTGTAAATGGGGACGATAACTACTTGAATGGGTGCTAAATTGGGAGGCAAAACCAAACCATTGTCATCGCTGTGCGTCATGATCAACGCACCAATCAATCGGGTAGAAACTCCCCAAGAAGTTGCCCAAACATGATCTAAGCCTCCTTCTGCCGTAGCAAATTTAACATCAAACGCCTTGGCAAAATTTTGTCCTAAAAAATGAGATGTCCCTGCTTGCAATGCTTTTCCATCCTGCATCAAAGCTTCGATACAATAGGTCTCAAGGGCTCCAGCAAAACGTTCGCTTTCAGATTTCACTCCTTGAATCACTGGAATTGCCATAAAATTTTCAACAAAATCGGCATAAAGACGATTGATGGATTGTGCCTCCTCTAGGGCTTCACTTTGGGTTGCATGAGCCGTATGCCCCTCTTGCCATAAAAATTCAGCAGTACGTAAAAACAAACGAGTACGCATTTCCCAGCGTACCACATTGGCCCATTGATTTATTAGAATCGGTAAATCGCGATAGGATTGTATCCAATTGCGATAGGTGTTCCATATAATGGCTTCACTGGTGGGACGAACTACCAATTCCTCTTCCAATTTTGCCTCGGGATCGACCATTAATTTTCCTTTGTTTTCAGGATCATTTTTTAATCGGTAATGGGTTACAACGGCACATTCTTTGGCAAAACCCTCGGCATTTTTCTCCTCTGCTTCAAACAAACTTTTGGGAACAAAAAGAGGGAAATAGGCGTTTTGATGCCCCGTAGCCTTGAACATTTTGTCCAGTTGTGCTTGCATGTTTTCCCAAATGGCATACCCATAAGGTTTGATAATCATACATCCACGAACAGCTGAGTTTTCTGCCAAATCCGCATTCACTACAATTTCATTATACCATTTTGAATAATCTGTGGAACGTTTTGTAAGTTTTTGAGCCATAAAATGTTTGGCATAGAATTTGCCTATATTTGATTGATAACAATTTTGTGCTGCAAAACTAAACTTTTTGAAGCACATCTCTAAAACAATAAAGTCATGAATACATTTTTTTTACCTCCGAAAGCCCTTTCTTTTACTTTGGTTTTTTTAACTGTGTTCATAATTCGATGTGGAAGTTTTCAAGGTGCTTCCTATTATGCCGCTGATGGTATCTACAGCAACGGCACAACAACTGTTGTAAAACGTGTCGAAACTAGATCACCGAGCAACAATGGTGCGTATTATTCAGAATATTTTCAAAATTTAACAGATGAATATTCCAGTACCGAAAGTAATAATGACAATGCGTATTTTGTGGATACCGAGAACTATGGATCGGTAAACACGAACGACAATGCCGGGCAATCTGTTGCCTATAACCAAGCTCCATGGGGTGGCAACACCACTCGAACTGAAGTTTATGTCTATAACAACACGCCTTGGAACAATTGGGGTTTATCTAATTTTGCATTTGGCTATTCTCCTTATTGGAATTCCTATTATAGTCCCTACCGCTACGGTTGGTCTCCTTACAATTATTACTACAACTCGTACAACCCTTACAATCCTTATGTCTATGGTGGTTTTTATAACCCCTATGGATATGGGGGCTATTACAACCCCTACTACGGCTATGGATATGGCTATGGATGGAATCGTTGGAACCGATGGAACCGTTGGGATCGTTGGAATCGTTGGGGAAATCACGGCGGCTATGGCTACGGTTATGCCCGTAATGGTAATCATTTCCGGGATGTTCCTTTGACAAGATCAAAAAGTATTACCCGTATGAATTCCAACCGGGGTGAAAAAAACTATTCGGATTCAAGAAGCAAAAACAAATCCGCTTCTACTGAACAATCCAGTTCTAACAAGGATGCAGAGGTACGTAGCACTTTGAATAGAATCAATAGTGGTAGACGCATAAACGGAACTTCGTTTGGAAATTCCTATTTGTCGAACCCTGCGGGAAGCGCTACAATTTCGGGAAATAAAAGTGGAAATGCACAAACTGCCCGACCAGTTTCCAGTAGATCGGCGAACACTGTCAGCACACCCAAAGGGAACAGCAACAGCAGTTCCGGTAGATTTTCTCAATCGCGTTATTCCAATATAAATAGTGCTTCAAGATCGAGAGCTACCTCTCGTCCTACTGCACCAGCTACTACTCGAAGTAGAGCAACCGGTCAAAATACTACCAGAACACAAGTGCCTTCAAAGCCTTCTAGCAACCGCAATTATACCGCGCGACCAAGTTCGAGTCCTTCCCGTTCGTATAGTGCGCCTGCGAGATCGTCCTCTAGCGGAGGAGGGAGCAGTTCTAGTGGAAGAAGTAGTAGCGGGGGTAGAAGAAACTAAACGCTCGCTTTTTTTAAAGACTATAAATTTAATTGAAAATGAAAAAACTGTTTTACATAGTGTCCTTTTTTATCCTAACGCAACATCTTGTAGCACAAACATTCAATGATATAACACGAATTGCACTGGATGAGTTTACAGGATCTGCACGATACAGTGGTATGGCAGGGGCATTTGTAGCCGTAGGTGGTGATCTAACAGCAGTTAATGACAATCCGGCTTCCTCATCCATTTTCCTCCATTCGGAAGTGGGCGTCGGATTGAATTTCGCAAGTCTGCAGACTGATGCGAATTACTCTGGAACGTCAACCCTTAGTAATAACAGAAACTTAAATTTCAACCAAGTCGGAGGAGTGTTTGTGTTTAACAATACACAGGAAGAAAGCTCTTGGTCAAAAATAAGTTTTGGTTTTAATTATCAATGTGAGGCAGATTACAAACAAGATATTGCTGTGAGTGGTAATAGTAATCGGGGAATCGACAATTATTTTCTTTACTATGCCGATGGGCTTCGCTTTGATAACTTACCGCTTTATGAGAATGAAACTATTGGTGAAGTTTATCAAATTTTGGGAGAAGAAATTGGATTTGGTGCGCAGCAGGCGTTTTTAGGATACCAAGCCTATTTGATTAATCCGCTTACCAATGATGATGCCAACACTTCCTATGTCTCCAACGTTTCGTATTCCAATGTTGCGCAGGACATCAGTAATACAACCGAAGGTCAAAAAAGAAGATACACCTTTAATGTCGGTGGCGTATATCAAGAAAAATTACATCTTGGTTTTAACTTTAATGCCTATCAATTCGACTTTAGTCAGCGTCATGAATTGGAAGAATACAACCATGATGCAGATTCTTTTGCCTCTGATATTAACTTTACAAACGATTTGATTTCCTACGGAGCGGGTGTTTCCGTCCAATTTGGAGCAATTTTAAAGTTGAAAAATTTTCGATTGGGTGCCTCCTACCACAGTCCGCAATGGTTAACTTTTGAAGATGAAACTCAGCAATCGATCAGTGCTTATCATGTGGAAAATGATCTGTTTGTGAATGAAACCATAAATCCCCTCATTGACAATTTTCCGGTCACCAATGTGTATCCTGAATACAACTATAAAATTCCTTCGAAACTCAATGCTGGTTTAGCATTATTATTAGGGAATCGCGGATTATTATCGGTCGATGTTAGTTCCCAAAATTTTAGCAACTTACGCCTTTCTCAAAAAGGAGGAAGTGACTATTTGGAGGGTCTGAATGAAAAAATCGCCGCTAATTTTCAAACGGTCAATACCGTGAAAATTGGAGGAGAATTTAGGGTTGAAAATGTAAGTTTAAGAGCAGGCTACTTTTCAAAATCAGCCTTACAAAAAGCAATTACTTCTTTGGATGGTGGATTTACTCTAGGATTGGGGTTAGACTTTGGTTCTAGTGCCCTCAATGTAGCCTATGTAAATTTTAATCGCAACTCGAGTAATAATGTTTTTGACCAAGGACTCTCCAACAGCTATCGTTTGACTGATACATTTAACAATGTTGTGTTAACCTACAATTTAAAGCTTTAAAGGCGTACATTAAAAGCTTAATTTCCTAGAGAATTAACTATATTTGCCTTCTTTTCTAGCCTATGAAAATTGAAAAAATAATCTCAGAGGAACTTGATGCTATTGGAAATGATCATTTTTCGACAAGTGCAGCCACCCCACTTCGTGAGGATGCTTTCAAAATAAGCAAGGACGAAAAGATCCTTCTTATTCAAGAAAAAGTAAAAGACATACTCGACGTTTTAGGAATGGATCTTAACGATGACAGTCTTAAAGGTACACCCCTTAGAGTGGCCAAAATGTTTGTAAATGAAATCTTTGGTGGTCTCGATCCAAAATCGAAGCCCAAAGCATCCACTTTTGAAAACTCCTACAAATACGGAGAGATGTTGGTGGAAAAAAATATTACGCTCTATTCCACTTGCGAGCATCATCTGTTGCCCATAGTAGGTAAAGCCCATGTTGCTTATATTTCCAATGGCACTGTGGTGGGGCTTTCAAAAATGAATCGTATCGTTGAATACTATGCGAAGCGTCCACAAGTACAAGAGCGTTTGACACTACAGGTGGTTCAAGAACTTCAAAATATTTTGAATACCGAAGACGTTGCTTGTGTTATTGACGCCAAACATTTATGTGTGAATTCTCGTGGCATTAGCGACATTGCCAGCAGCACGGTTACCAGTGAATACGGAGGTCGATTTAAAGAAGAAGCCACCCGGCAAGAATTTTTAAGTTACATCCAATTAGAGACCCAATTTTAATGGATCAGACGCTCGTCGTTTATAATTCACTCAGTGGCAAAAAAGAAGTCTTTACTCCCCTTTTGCCCAAACACGTGGGCATGTATGTTTGCGGCCCCACGGTTTACAGTAATGTCCATTTAGGCAACTGTCGCACCTTTATGTCGTTTGATTTGATCAATCGCTATCTACTTCATTTGGGGTACAAAGTACGTTACGTCCGAAACATTACCGATGCCGGACATTTGGAAAACGATGCCGATGAAGGGGAAGATCGTATTGCCAAAAAAGCACGCTTGGAATCTATTGAACCCATGGAAGTGGTACAACGCTATACCGTGGATTTTAGAAACACCCTGGCACAATTTAACACCTTACCCCCCAGTATTGAACCCACGGCAACTGGACATATCATTGAGCAAATTGAGCTGATTAAAAAAATTCTTGACGAAGGCTATGCCTACGAAATCAATGGATCTGTTTATTTTGATGTTCTCAAATTCAACGAGGATATACCCTACGGAAAACTCAGTGGAAGAAAAATTGAAGACCTCATTCATAACACCCGCGCCTTAGACGGACAAAGCGATAAAAAAAATCCTCAAGATTTTGCACTTTGGAAACGTGCAGAACCTGTTCATATCATGCGCTGGCCCTCTCCATGGGGAGAAGGATTCCCCGGCTGGCATTTGGAGTGTACGGTGATGAGTACCAAATATCTGGGTGAATCCTTTGATATTCACGGAGGCGGTATGGATTTAAAATTTCCGCATCACGAATGCGAAATAGCTCAGGCAGAAGCCATTAATAAAAAATCACCGGTCAACTACTGGTTGCACGCCAATATGTTGACTTTGAACGGGAAGAAAATGGCTAAATCCACGGGAAACAACATTCTTCCGGAAGAAATGTTTAGCGGCAATAACCCCATTTTCTCGAAAGCATTTTCCCCCATGGTTGTTCGCTTTTTTATGCTACAAGCCCATTACAGAAGCATCGTTGACATCAGCGAGGAGGCATTATTGGCTTCGGAAAAAGGATTTAAACGACTCATGGAAGGCGTGGAGACTCTAAAAACATTGTCATCCACCACCGACAGCGAAACAAGTTTTGACGTAGAAGGATGGAAAAGCAAATGTTATGCAGCCATGAATGACGATTTCAACAGTCCGCTTCTCATTGCACATTTGTTTGACGCCATAAAACATATTAATACTATTGCAAACGAGGGGCAAAGTATTCAGGAAGCAATAAAAATTGAACTTGAAGAATCCATCCACGCATTTATCTTTGATGTATTGGGATTAAAATCAGAAACAGCACAAGGGGCTTCCAAGGAAACCATAAAGCTCGAAAGCACGGTGACACTTTTGCTAGAATTGCGGGCGCATGCCAAAGAAAATCGTGATTTTGCTACTGCCGATAGAATTCGACAATCTCTTGTAGACCTTGGAATACAGGTAAATGACACCCCCGAAGGAGCTACTTTCAAATTAAATTAATCCATTTGAAACGAATATTGATTTATCCTTTTGTACTACTCATCAAAGGGTATCAATTATTCCTTTCCCCCCTACTTCCCCCCACTTGCCGCTTTCAACCGACGTGTTCCGCCTATACCATGGAAGCTTTAAAAAAGTATGGTCTTTTTAAAGGGGGCTGGCTGGGAGTGAAACGAATTTCAAGATGTCATCCTTGGGGAGGCTCCGGTCATGACCCTATTCCTTAAAAAGAACCGCAGTAGACCACAAAAATTAGTTATTTTTATCAAAAATATCTCAAACCTATGTATTTACTAAAAATTGATTGGGCACCCAGCGAAACGCTTTTTAAAATTGGAAGTTTCGGAATTCACATCTATAGTCTTATGTTTATTGTGGCTTTTGCAATGGGGTATGTGATCACCAAAAAGATTTTTAATAAGGAAGGGATAAAAATTGAATATTTAGAGTCGCTTTTTATCTATATGGTCATCTCCATCCTATTGGGTGCACGCTTGGGGGATGTCATTTTTTACAGTTGGGACTATTACCAAGATCACCTCCTAGAGATTCTTTTGCCTATTCGTGCCAAAGAAAGGGGCACCATGCTGTTTGGACTTATAGACGGCTATAGTTTTATTGGATTCCGAGGTTTGGCCAGTCACGGTGCAGTGATTGGAGTGATTATTGGTTTGTTTTTATACCAACGAAAATTTAAATTCAAACCCCTGGTCTGGATTTTGGATCGGGTGACTATACCTGTAGCAATTGGGGCTATGTTTGTCCGTATTGGAAACTTTTTTAATTCTGAAATTGTTGGCAAATACTCCGGCTCCAATTTTGGTGTCGTTTTTAAAAACAACGGAGAAACCCTTCCCCGGCACCCTGCCCAACTCTACGAAGCTCTGTTTTATCTACTACTTTTTTTCGTACTCCGTCGGGTCTATCAAACCGAAAACCGCAACAAGCCCGGATATTTATTAGGGGTGTTTTTTACAGGAATGTTTAGCATTCGATTTTTAGTGGAATTCATCAAAGAAAGCCAAGGAGGATTTGAAGTTTTTCTTCCCGGTCTTTCCACCGGACAATGGTTGAGTATTCCGCTTTTCCTCTTCGGACTCTTTTTAATTTTTAGAGCTTCCAAAAAACCGATTTCTTAAATAGCAATGATGTTAAAATCCCCGATCACAACTTTAGCATTTATTTTTCTTTTTATCCATTGTAAAAACGACCCGCAACAAAAGGTGAAAGAAGCCCCCATTGGCTTTAAAAAAGAAGCTGTTTTGTCTATTATCAATAATGAAAATAGGGATGTAGCCACCTTTGATATCGAACTTGCCTCCTCGCCCTATGAGCGACAAACCGGTTTGATGTATCGGGAAACAATGAAAGAAAATCAAGGGATGCTCTTTGTCTTTGAAGCAGCAGCTCCTCGATCTTTTTACATGAAAAACACCTTAATCCCTTTAGATTTGATTTTTCTAAACGCTAATTTGGAAATTATTTCCATTCAAAAGAACAGTATTCCCAAATCAATGGATCCTATTCCATCCAATGGCGATGCGCAATATGTTCTTGAAATCATTGGAGGACAAAGCGATGCATTACAAATAACCCCTGGAATGAAAATTAAATACACGGTCTTATGACAGAAGATGCACTTGAAAAACTAAAATATCCTATCGGTCGGTATCAGCGCACCCCTTTCCACGAAGATGAAGTACAGGCTAACATTCAAACGATAACCGAATTTCCTGCCTTGCTCAGAAGCCGCGTTGAAAAATTATCGCCTGATGATTTATTAAAAAGCTATCGTCCGGGCGGTTGGAGCATTGCACAAATTGTGCATCACATGGCGGATAGTCATATGCACAGCTATATGCGTTTTAAACATGCGGTATTGGAAAACCACCCGACGATTAAAGATTATGAAGAAGCCGATTGGGCGCAGTTGGAAGATGCAAAAACTATAGCAATCCGTCATAGTTTAGATCTTTTGGAAGCCTTGCATCATCGGTGGGTTATCTTTTTGGAATCATTATCAGAACGTGATTTTTACAAGGCGTATTATCATTCAGGTTATAAAAAAGATTATCCCCTTCATATCGCTTTAGGCGTCTATGCTTGGCACGGCAAACATCATTTGGCGCACATACAAAATGCCTTAAAAAAATAGCCGCAATTTCGCTTTGAAAAATTAGCTTTTTTGAGCTATATTTAAACATGATCACACTCATTCATCGGGCTTCTTCATTTGGGGAAGCTATTGCTATTCATAGCAACCATAAAGACTACACCTATCAACAACTTTTAAAAGATTCTAATAACATAGCGCTCACGCTCTTGCAAGGGAATGCGGATTTAGAAGGCGCGCGAATTGCCTTTTTGGTGCCTTCGAGCTATGAATATGCTGTCCTCCAATGGGGAATTTGGCGCGCCGGTGGAATTGCCGTTCCTCTGTGCGATAAACATCCTTTGGAGTCTATCAAATACATTTTGGAAGACACTCAGGCTTCGGTCTTGTTGTTTACTCAAGAATTTCAATCCCTTTTGTCTCCTGTTTTTGAAACGCCTTCCCTCCGTTGCCTCGCCGTGGAGCAAATCGATACCGCAGAAAACGGAAAGCTCCCCGATGTACCCTTGGATCGTTCGGCGTTGATTTTATACACCAGTGGAACTACGGGTTTGCCCAAAGGGGTTGTAACCACCCACAAAAATATCGAAGCGCAAATCACCGCTTTAAGTACCGCTTGGGAATGGAATGCGCAAGATCGTATTTTGAATGTACTTCCGATGCATCATGTGCACGGAATTATTAATATTTTGAGTTGCGCTCTGTGGAATGGTGCCTGTTGCCATTTTCTGCCCAAATTTGATCCCTCACAAATTTTTAAAGCCTTTTGCAACAAAGGGATTACTCTTTTCATGGCGGTGCCCACCATCTATTTTAAACTGATTGCCCATTGGAAACAATACAAAGAACAAGATCAAGAAGAAATTTCGAAACATTTAAAAAACTTTCGATTGATGGTTTCCGGCTCTGCTGCCTTGCCCGTTAGTGTTTTAGAAGAATGGAGAACCATCAGTGGGCATACGCTTTTGGAACGCTATGGAATGACGGAGATGGGAATGGCAATCAGCAATCCCTATCGTGGGGAGCGCAAACCAGGTTATATTGGTCAAGCGTTGCCGGGTGTTTCTATTCGTTTAGCAGATGAAAACGATCTAATGGTTGCTGAGGGGAATCCCGGTGAAATCCAGATCAAAGGAGCTAATGTTTTTAAAGAATATTGGGGTAAACCCAAGGAAACACAAGAAAGTTTTTGTGAAGGCGGCTGGTTTAAATCAGGAGACATTGCCGTCTATGAAGAGGGAGCGTATAAAATTTTAGGGCGTAATTCGGTAGATATTATCAAGTCGGGAGGGTATAAAATTTCTGCCCTTGAAATAGAAGAAGTATTACGAACGCATCCCGACATCAAAGACTGTGGCGTAGTAGGGCTGCCCGATCCAGAATGGGGTGAAATTATTGCCGCCGGACTCGTTCCAAAAGACAATACCCTTGACTTTGAAGCCTTAAAAATTTGGCTGAAAGAATTCCTCCCTGGGTATAAAACCCCCAGAAAATATGAACTCCTTGAGGAACTTCCCAGAAATGTTATGGGAAAAGTCACCAAAAAAGAACTCAAACATTTATTTATTAATGAATAAAAAATAAGATGAAAATATACGGTGTCGCATTGTTGTCCGCTTGTTTTATCATAGGTAAAATCATTGGGAGTTATTTAGGTAAGCTCATTCATGTCAACAGTGATGTGGGGGGTGTTGGATTCGCCATGCTACTGCTGATGATTTGCAGTTTATATTTGCGCAAAAAAGGCAGGTGGTCCGAACCTTCGGAGCAAGGCATTTGGTTTTGGAGTGCCATGTACATTCCCATCATCGTGGCCATGGCCGCTTCGCTGAATGTAAAGGCCGCCGCAAGTGGAGGTTGGGTTGCCATCATCGCCGGTGCAGCGGTTACCTTGCTCGGCATGCTCTGCGTTCCACTACTTTCAAAAATTGGAAAACCCAAAAATCAAGCAGATGGAGATCATTAATACCGTTATCGGAAAAAATGGCTTGATTTTCGCCTTTTTGCTTGTTGGAGGAATTATGCTACTCGCACGATTTATTTCCATTCGACTGACTCGAAAAAGAATCCCAGATGTTGCTTTAGCCATTTTGATGGGTTTGGGTTTGGCTTTTTTTGGAACAGAAAAAGGGATTGCCGATATTCCGCTATTTTCAGGACTGGCTTTACTGGGGGGATCCATGTTACGAGATTTTTCCGTGGTGGCAACTGCCATGGGAGCTGATTTAAACAAAATCAAGCAAGCTGGTCTGGCCGGTGTCATTTCCCTTTTTGTGGGGGTTACATTTTCCTTCTTTGTCGGCGTACTTATTGCCTACAGCTTGGGATATACCGATGTTGAAAGCCTCGCTACTATTGGCGCAGGAGCCTGTACTTATATCGTTGGACCGGTCACCGGAACAGCGTTGGGGGTAAGCTCGGAAATCATTGCCATCAGTGTGGCAACGGGAGTAGTTAAAACCTTAGTGGCTACCATTTTCACGCCCATCATCGCTAAAAAAATACAGTTGGACAACCCCCATGCGGCCGTTGTTTTTGGAGGATTGATCGGTACAACTAGCGGAGTGGTTGCCGGTTTGGCCGCTACCGACCTCAAGTTGGTTCCCTATGGTGCCTTGACCGCTACCTTTTATACGGGATTGGGCTGTTTACTTTGCCCTTCTGTTTTCTATCTACTACTCAAATTTATAGCATAAAAAAACACCTTTCAAAATCTTAAACGATGCTGATAGGTGTCTTAAAAATTTTTTGTAACTACTATTTTTCTTGGTCGATGCTTTTTTTCTGAGTATCGTACATTACAGGAGTTGCAATGAACACTGAAGAATAGGTTCCGACAATTACCCCTACAATCAACGCAAACATAAACCCTCTGATGGACTCCCCTCCAAAGAAGAAAATGGCCAACAAAACGATGAGCGTGGTCAATGAAGTATTTAACGTTCTACTCAATGTATTGTTCAATGCAAAATTTACCGTATCATCCAATTTCATTTTTGTATGTTCTTTCACAAATTCTCTGATTCGGTCAAAAACCACCACCGTATCGTTCAAAGAATACCCAATCACTGTTAGTATGGCGGCAATAAACGCCTGATTGATTTCCATACTAAAAGGCATAAACTTATAGGTCAATGAGAATATTCCCAAAACAATCAAGACATCGTGGAATACAGCTACTACAGCCCCTAAAGAGAATTGCCATTTGAGGAAACGGAATAAGATATATAAGAAAACAACAATTAGCGAACCAATAACGGCAAGGAAGGAATTGTTTTTAATGTCATCCGCAATCGTTGGTCCCACTTTAATGGAAGACATAATTCCTACAGCTTTATCATCACTACCGTTGATGAAATCATCATAGGTCATTCCGTCGGGAAGATAGGATTGTAAGGTCTCAAACATCGTGTTTTGAATTTCTTGATCCACTTCGATACCTTCAACATCAACCTTGTATTTGGTTGTTATTTTAAGCTGATTTTGTTCTCCAAAAGTTTTGGCTTCTGCACTTCCGAAAGCAGTCGTTAATACAGAACCAATTTCAGCAGGGCTGACGGGATTCTCAAAACGCACCGTATACGATCTTCCTCCGACAAAATCCACTCCTTGATTTAAACCTTGAAATACCAAGGAAGACAAGCTGATCAAAATCATAATGGCAGAAATTGTGTACGCCATTTTTCTTTTCTTCAAGAAATTGAAATTTACTTTGGTAAAAAGATTTTTGGTCAAAGCGGTGTCGAAGGAAACATCTTTACCATTTCGCGTTCTTCCGTTTATAAAAATCCGTGTGATGAAGATAGCGGTAAATAAAGAGGTTGCAATCCCGATGATTAAGGTGGTTGCAAAACCTTTGATGGGTCCTGTTCCAAATACAAACAGGATTAAAGCTGTTAAACCCGTAGTAATATTCGCATCCAAGATGGAAGATAGGGCGTTGTTGAATCCATCGGAAACGGATTTTTGAAGGCCTTTTCCTTTTAATAATTCCTCTCTTACCCGTTCAAAAATCAAAACGTTGGCATCAACAGAAATACCGATAGTAAGAACAATCCCTGCAATTCCAGGGAGGGTGAGTACGGCTCCAAGTCCTGCAAGGACTCCAAAGATGAATAAGATATTTAAAAGCAATGAGATGTTGGCGAACAAGCCTGCTCTACCGTAATAGAAAATCATCCAAACCAAGACAAATAGCAACGCAATCACAAAGGAGTATACCCCCGATTGAATCGCTTCTTTCCCCAATGAGGGTCCCACAATTTCTGATTGAATGATCTCTGCAGAAGCAGGAAGTTTCCCTGCTCTTAAAACGTTTGCTAAGTCAATGGCCTCGTTCAGTGAAAAATTTCCGGTAATTTCAGAGCGTCCTCCGGCGATGGCTCCATTGGAAACACCGGGCGCGGAATAAACAATATTATCTAAAACAATCGCAATATTAGTAGCCTCTCGATAGGCTTCCCCTGTCATATTTTCCCATATCCGCGCTCCAGAGGCATTCATCTGCATGGATACGGCGGGATTTCCCAACTGGTCATAGGTTTGCAAAGCATCCACTACCACACCTCCGCTAAGAGGAGCAACACCCTCTCTGTTGGACGCTAAAGCATAAAGTTCCGATACGTCGCTTCCGGCTTGAGGTTTTCCCCAAGCAAATTTCACATACCGATAATCACTCGGCAACAAACGTCGTACGTCAGGTCGGTTGAGATAAGAGAGGACGAGATCGGTGTTTTTAGATGCAAATTGAGCAATGACTGGACCCCCTTGAGTACCTCTTCCAACCACCAAGTCCAATATCGGATTGACGTTTACACTAAGTGAATCTTGAGCGGTTACATCTGCTAAAAGATCATCAATTTCTGAGGCCTCATCTTTGGAAACTTCCTCCGAAGTGGCTTTTTGATTTTCAGATAATTCGGTTTTTAGCAATTCGTTGGCTTCAATCAAAAAGTTGAGCAGTGCATCACTTTTAAACACTTCCCAAAATTCGAGTTGTGCCGTACTTTGTAATAAGTTCTTTACCCGATCTACATCTTTAGCCCCGGGTAATTCCACCAATATTCTCCCAGAATTTCCCAAACGCTGGATGTTTGGCTGGGTTACTCCAAATTTATCAATTCGCTTGCGCAATACTTCAAAAGCGGAAATGATGGATTCATCAATTTTTCTGCGAACGACCACTTGCGTTTCCGTATCGCTCATATTGAAATTGATCTCGTCACTCAAGGTTCTGTTGGCGAATATATCTGGAGAAGCCAATTTTTCAGATCCTTTAATCGCATCAAAAGCACGGAAAAAAGACTCTACAAAAGGCTCGTCTGTTTCTTTTTGTAACAAAGTGGCGTCATCAAGTGCTTTGTTGAAAGTGACATTTTTTGAGTTTTCAGCAAGTCCTTTTAGGATGTCTCGAACAGAAATTTGAAGAATTACATTGATTCCACCTTTAAGGTCCAGCCCTTTGTTCAGCTCTTTTCCTTTGGCACTATTGTAAGTTGTAAAACCATAGATGGAATTATTCCCAATAGAATCTAAGTAATTATTTGTAGCACGATCGCGTAATTCTAAATAGTCTGGGGTATCTTCAGAAATCGTAGCAGCAGCGTATTGAGCCGCTTTTGTTTCTTGGTTGGAAGTGATGAAAGTAAATGATAATTGATAAATACTTACCAAACCAAATAGAATTCCAAAGATTCTGATCAAAGAGTTATTTTGCATTTCGAAATAAGTTTACGCACAATTAAGGCGTGCAAATATAAAATTAAACATAGGAATAGACAACATAAGGGTACATTATTAAGAGGGGGCCAAAATGAACCTTAATTAAACCAAATTATCCAACGCAGCATTCATGGTTTTTACAGCTGCTGCACTTTTGTGTAAATGCTCCATTTCTTGGGCATTCAAATCAATGTCTACAATGGCTTCAACGCCATTGGCACCGAGAATAGTTGGAACACCAATACAAATATCGGTCAAGCCATATTCACCCTCCAAGTACACCGAGCTGGGGATCATGCGGTGTTGGTCATTGATGATGCTATCTACCACATAAGCTACAGAAGCTCCTGGAGCATACCAAGCTGAAGTTCCCAATAATTTAGTCAGTGTAGCGCCACCCACCATGGTGTCCGCCACAACTTTGTCCAATTGCGCTGCACTCAAATGCTGAGCTACAGGAGTACCATTGTAGCTCGCCAAACGAACCAGAGGAATCATGGTCGTATCGCCATGACCACCAATCACCATTCCTTGAATATCATTGGCCGGTTTGTTGAGTGCTAAAGACAAATAGGTCTTAAATCGAGAACTATCCAGTGCCCCTCCCATACCAATAACTCTGTTTTTTGGTAAACCGGTGGCCTTCAATGCCAAATAGGTCATCGTATCCATAGGATTGGACACCACTACAATAATCGCATTGGGTGAATGCGTCAAAATATTGTCTGCCACAGATTTTACAATCCCGGCATTGATCCCAATCAACTCCTCACGGGTCATTCCCGGTTTTCGGGGAACGCCGGAAGTAATGACCACCACATCACTATTGGCGGTGGCCGCATAGTCATTGGTCACCCCAGTGATTTGGGTATTAAATCCTAACGTTGTTGCAGTTTGAAATAAATCCAAGGCTTTCCCTTCGGCAAAACCTTCACGGATGTCCAATAAAACAACTTTGCTTGCAATTCGTTTTTGTGCGATGTATTCCGCACAAGAAGCACCAACATTTCCGGCACCTACAATAGTAACTTTCATAAAAAAGAGCTTAAATTCTAAAAAGGCTGCAAATTACAAAGAATTTGGATGCCGTTCAATAGGGTTAAGGGTCTTATGCATCAATATTTGCATAGATCGCATTTTTTTCGATAAATTCTCTTCGTGGAGGTACCTCATCACCCATCAACATGGAGAAAATTCGATCGGCTTCCCCCCCATTATCAATGGTCACTCTCCGCAGTGTTCGTTCACCCGGATTCATGGTTGTATCCCACAATTGCTCGGCATTCATTTCCCCCAAACCTTTGTAGCGTTGAATACTGGCACCGCTGCCAAATTCTTGCATCAAAGCATCCCGTTGGTCATCACTCCAAGCATAACTTTTCTTCACTCCTTTTTTGACCAAGTACAATGGAGGCGTTGCGATATAAATATAACCGGCTTCAATCAATTCGCGCATATAGCGGAAAAAGAAGGTCAAAATCAGTGTAGAAATATGACTTCCATCCACGTCGGCATCACACATAATCACCACTTTGTGGTAACGTAATTTTTCAATATTTAAGGCTTTGCTATCTTCTTCGGTTCCTATGGTCACTCCAAGAGCTGTATAGATATTTCGAATCTCTTCATTTTCAAAAACCTTATGCTGCATGGCTTTTTCAACATTTAAGATTTTTCCACGCAGGGGTAAAATGGCTTGAAAATTTCGATCGCGCCCCTGTTTGGCGGTGCCTCCTGCAGAATCTCCCTCTACGAGAAACACTTCACAAACGGCAGGATCTTGCTCAGAACAGTCCGAAAGTTTTCCGGGAAGTCCTCCCCCACTCATGACGGTTTTTCGTTGGACCATTTCGCGTGCCTTTCGAGCCGCATGGCGTGCCTGAGCTGCTAAAATCACTTTTTGGACAATAATTTTGGCGTCGTTAGGATTTTCTTCCAAATAGTTTTCCAACATTTCAGATACCGCCTGCGAAACCGCAGCAGTTACCTCGCGATTTCCCAATTTGGTTTTGGTCTGCCCCTCAAATTGAGGTTCACTCACTTTTACAGAAATGATGGCGGTCAATCCTTCTCTAAAGTCGTCTCCGGCAATCTCAAATTTTAATTTGTCCAACAAACCGGAAGAATCGGCATATTTCTTTAAGGTGGTCGTCAGTCCTCTGCGAAATCCGGAAAGATGCGTTCCTCCTTCATGGGTGTTGATGTTGTTGACAAAAGAATGCAGGTTTTCAGAAAATGAGGTATTGTAAACCATCGCCACCTCAACAGGTACACCGTTTTTCTCACCCTCCATCGCAATTACATCACCAATGATGGATTCTCTGGATTGATCTAAAAAACGAATAAATTCTACCAGCCCCAACTCCGAATGAAAAACTTCAGAGATGTGTTCTCCTTTTTCATCTTTATTTCTTTTGTCGGTAATGGTGATGGTGATACCTTTATTGAGATAAGACAATTCACGCATACGCAAGGAAAGCGTTTCGTAATTGTATTCTAGCGTTTGCTTAAAAATTTCGGGATCGGGTTTGAAAGTAACCAAGGTTCCTGTTTCGTTGGATTCTCCAACCGTTGCCACAGGGGCTAAAGCTTTACCACGGGAATAGGATTGCTCCCAAATTTTTCCATCGCGATAGACTTGAGCGACCAAACTTTCAGACAGTGCATTTACACAAGAAACTCCTACTCCATGCAATCCACCAGAAACCTTATAAGAATCTTTATCAAATTTTCCTCCAGCACCAATCTTGGTCATCACCACTTCTAGCGCAGAAACTCCTTCTTTTTTGTGAATCCCGACCGGAATACCACGACCATTGTCAAGGGTGGTGATGGAATTGTCTTCATTGATAGTTACACTAATGGTGTCACAATGACCGGCCAAGGCCTCATCAATGGAATTGTCAACTACTTCATACACCAAATGGTGCAATCCACGGACACCAATATCACCAATATACATGGAGGGACGCATGCGCACATGCTCCATTCCCTCCAGGGCTTGAATACTATCTTCTGAATACGATTGTTTCTTGTTTTCTTCACTCATATTTGTTCGATTTTAGCCTATCAAATAGGCGACTAACAAATATACAACATAGGGGTAGGATACCTCCTCAAAACCCTTGTAAATAGAAGGGAAGTTATTAACATTTCCTGTGAAAAAATAGCCCCCAATTACGGTTGAAAATCCGGTCGAAACGATATGATTTTAATAACTGTTGTCGTGGACTTTTTTTACTGCTCTCCCGCTGGGATCGTTTTGATTTTGAAAGGCTTTGTCCCAAGCAAGTGCAATCGGCGTACTACATGCCACGGAAGGTACTGAGGGCACGCTTAAAGCAGCAGCTTCACTAGGAAAATGTGATTCAAAAATGGTACGGTAATAAAATTCCTCTTTGTTACGTGGAGTTTGTGTCGGAAATCTATAATGTGCATTGGCCATTTGTTCGTCCGTAACCTCGGCTTCTACCACTTCTTTCAGGGTATCGATCCAACTGTAGCCTACACCATCGGAAAATTGTTCTTTCTGACGCCAGGCAACACTTTCGGGTAAATACTTTTCAAAGGCTTTACGCAACACCCATTTTTCCATCCGCTCGTTAGTAATCATTTTATCCTTGGGGTTCAAGCGCATTGCTACTTCGATAAATTCTTTGTCTAAAAACGGCACCCGTCCTTCTATCCCCCAGGCGGCCAAAGATTTGTTGGCGCGCAAACAATCGTATTGGTGGAGCTTGTCCAATTTACGAACTGTTTCCTCGTGAAATTCTTGGGCATTGGGTGCTTTGTGAAAATATAAATATCCTCCAAAAAGTTCATCTGCCCCCTCGCCGGATAGCACCATTTTAATCCCTAAAGATTTAATTGCACGTGCCATCAAAAACATCGGAGTGGAAGCACGGACGGTAGTAATGTCATAGGTTTCCAAATGATAAATTACTTGACGAATGGCATCTAAACCTTCTTGTATGGTGAAAACAATTTCGTGATGTACCGTTCCAATATGCTCTGCAACCTTTCGCGCTGCAACTAGATCCGGGGCACCTTCAAGACCCACTGAAAAAGAGTGTAGTTGTGGCCACCATGCGGATTGCTCATCATTGGTTTCTACCCTTTTGGCTGCAAATTTTTTCGCCAAGGCAGAGGTAATGGAAGAGTCCAATCCTCCCGACAGCAATACCCCATAAGGAACATCACTCATCAATTGACGGTGTACAGCTGCAGAAAGCGCATCGTGTAAATCTTCTATAGAAGTGGGGTTGTCTTTTACGGTATCATAGGATTTCCAATCGGGATTGTACCACTGGGTGGGTGCTTCATCACCGCTATGCCAATAATGTCCTGGAGGAAACAATTCAATTTTGGTACAAACTCCTTCTAAAGCTTTTAATTCAGAAGCTACATAAAAGGTTCCATTACTGTCCCAACCCATATAGAGTGGAATGATCCCCATGTGATCGCGGGCAATGAAATATTCGTCTTTTTCAATGTCATAAATCGCAAATGCAAAAATACCGTTCATCTGTGGGATAAAATCTTTTCCATCTCTTTGGTACAATGCCAAAATAACTTCACAGTCGGAAGCCGTTTTAAAGTGATAGCTGTCGCCAAATGTTTTGCGAAGCTCTTGGTGGTTGTATATTTCGCCATTGGCTGCAAGCACCAATGTTCCTTTGTCATCAAACAGCGGTTGCTTGCCGGAAGTTGGATCAACAATCGCCAATCGTTCATGGGCAAGGATCGCTTTTTCACAGTCAAAAATACCGTTCCAATCCGGACCTCTGTGACGGATAGTTTTAGACATTTCTAGAAGTTGTTCTCTTAGGTCTTCGTTGCTTTGTTTTAAATCAAAGGCACATACAATTCCACACATGTTTATAATTTTTTGACAAATATATGAATAGGGCACGTCTTGTAAAGTAAATAATTGTATTTAATTAAAATTATAAACTTAAAAAGGTTAATATGATTAATAATACAACCAAGCGTAAATCTTTCACGCTGTTAAATTAAAAAATGAAAGTTATTGGAATCGATTGCTGTATGCCACATTTCCATTAATGATGGTGGCAACCACTCGAGTCGAAAGAATACGTCTATCACTGATTTTTATCAAATCGCGATCCAACATCACAAAGTCGGCGTTTTTACCCACTTCTATACTTCCTTTTTGATCTTCTTCAAAATTGGCATAGGCCGCCCAAATAGTCATCCCTTTTAATGCTTCCATACGGGTCAACGCATTTTCAGATAAAAAGCCTTCTTCGGGAGTTTCATCACTTTTCTTACGAACGACCGCAGCATGAAAAGTAGCAAAGGGGCTGACGTTTTCAACTGGAAAATCAGTTCCCAAAGCTATACGATTGGATTGGTCTAAAAGTGCTTTGAAAGCATAGGCTCCAGGCATGCGGTCGGCACCGATACGATCTTCTGCCCAATCCATATCACTGATGGCGTGCGTTGGTTGAACGGAAGGTAAAATCTTATAGTTAAAAAGTTTGATGTCGGTGGTGTCTAGGATTTGAGCGTGTTCAATACGCCAACGCGGATCATTTTGAAACACCAATGCTTTTCTGTAAATATTTAGGGTCGCTGCAACAGCAGAATCACCTATTGCATGAGTATTTAATTGAAAACTGGATGTCGATAAACGATACGCTAATTTTTCAAGCGAATCAATCGGAGTAACAAGGGTTCCAAATTCTTCAGGAGCATCGGAATAAGGTGCTTTTAGAACCGCACCTCTCGAGCCCAAAGCACCGTCGGTGTAGGCTTTAAAAGAACGAACGGTAAGATAATCTGTTTTGATGGGACCGTTGGCTAAAAAATAATCTCTGTTTTCTTGAGTGTTGGACAACATCGCGTACATCCGGATTTTTAATTCCCCTTTTTTATAAAGACTGTCAATCAACAGAACATCTTCTTTGCTCAATCCGGCGTCGTCTACTGTGGTCAGACCATTTGCCAGAGCAATTGCCTCAGCGGCTTTTAGTGCCTTTACTTTCTCTTCAATAGTTGGCTTGGGTAAAATCGCAGAAATTAATTCCATGGGACCATCGATCAATAAACCGGTCAAAGTTCCATTCGCTTTAATGATTTGACCTCCTTGGGAATCTGAGTCGGTAGTGATTCCAGCCAAATCAAGTGCTTTTTGATTGACTAAGAAGGCGTGTCCATCGATACGCTCCAAAACCACGGGAGTGTCGGGGAACAACGTATCTAATTTTTCTTTGGTAGGAAACGCTTGATTTTCCCAATCATTTTGATCCCAACCATGACCAAGTATAAATTTGGAGGAATTATCTTTAGAAAAGTTTTCGAGTTTAAGGAGGATTTCATCAAAACTTTTGGTTCCTGTCAAATCCAATTGCGATTGCATCAAACCCAAGCTCAGAAAATGACAATGCGCATCAATAAAACCCGGATAAACAGGTAATTCATTGGCATTTAATGTTTTTTTGGTATTGTATTTTTCTAATAATTCTTCTCCTCCAACAGCAACAAACTTTCCATCCTTTACCGCAAAGGCGGTGGCTTTGATATTATTTTTATTGAGGGTATAGACGTTTGCATTATGGACAATTAAATCGACTTTCTCTTGACACGAATAAAAAAGAATACTCCCAAAGAGTAAGGCACCTATCAAAGGGATTTTAACTGCTATTTTTTTCAAAAGATGTAAATCATAACGCTTCGTCATTGTGGCTCAATTTTGGGGACAAATGTAATGAATTTACAACAAAAATAAGTTATTATTTTAGGGGCAAAAACGAGTTAATAATTCCTTAAAATTGAAAGTCAAATTTGTAGGAGGCTCCCAATAAAACAAAAAGGGAATGCTGCGGATAGAAGGCCCATCGACCGTGGACACTTTCAGAATTATAACGTGCCTTGGCAAAAACATCAATTTGAGGTTTTATTTTATAGGTGAACTGTGCTTGACCTGTCAAATAGGGCGGTAAATTTACTGTCGGTGGTGTTCTTTGAAGTGCCTCTTCGGGGGTTTGCGTTAGAAAAATATCCCAAGCAGCTCCTTTTCGATCTCCCAAAAAAGAAGCGTCAAAACTAAATACCCATTTATTGCTCCACTTGATTTGTCCTTCGGCGCGCATGGTCACATTGGGTATATTCCACAAGGGTTTATTGTCTATTGTATCGTACTGCGTATAGTTGACGTGAAATCCTAAATGATTTTCTTTCCCCAATTGAATTTTGAAGTGCGTTTTGAGTCCATAAACCCATACATCCGAATAAATCAGATTGTAGGCATTCGACAAACGATAGGCCAAATCTTTGTTGTCTGGATCAAAGGGCAATCTTTGATAAAGCGCCAGCTGATCCACTTGATCGAAATAGAGCGAAAAGTCAAAGCCTAAAATTGAGGAAACCGTTGAACGAATCCCTAGATGTGTGTTGTATTTACTCCAGCTATATCGCTGATCAATGGTCGGTGCTAAAAAAGGATTTTCTTGATAATGTTCACTGTACGAATTCAGTCGAACATTGCCTTGAGCATTGAGATAAGGTATTATTTTCGATTTTTGCGTTTGGTACGAAAGGTCAATATTGGGATAATAGGTGATTTTATTTTTACTGGCATCATTGGGGTCTACTACATAACTCCCAGTGGCTCCCACTTTTATTTTAAGATCATTTTTTAAATGCGTCCATTGCAAGCCAACGGTTCCCAACCCAAGGGTTTTACTCACTTGTTCTTTGGTGAAATAATCACTTTCAAAACGTGTGTGACTACCATTGATTTGTGCCGTAAGATCCAAATCTCCTTCAAAAAGTTCAGCTCTCAATTGCGTTTTTAAATAGAGGAGTTGCTCCGCGGTTCTGAAATTATCGGCCACATAATGGGTTTTAAATTCCAACTTTCGCAACAAACTGTCATACCATAGCCAATCCGTTTGCAATGCCACTTTTTGACGCTTTATATCTGGGTCAACGGCATTGATCAGCAATGGATCCCATTCCATATCGTAGAGCCCATAGTAGGCTGTGTTGAGCGACTCAAAATTCAATTTACTGATTCCGATAAATGAATTTTCCTTTAAGGTATGATGTCCTCCCAAAAAAAACTCGTTTTGACGACTTTGAAAAATGGTATTGGGAACAGCTCCTCCAAACCCATCCCGATAGGTCCAAATTCCCAGTGATTGATTGCGATCCAATTGTACCACACTAGACACATCAAACAGTACTTGTTTATGATTGCCTAAACCCAAACTGAAAAATGAATTGTATGGGGTTTCAGAGGTTCTTCGGGTGAGTTTTAAAGGAGTGGCTTTATTGGGGACAAAAGTCGACACTACAGGCACATCGATGAGCGGATATTCGACGCTTTGCTTTTTTTGAAGTAAACTATCCGGTGGAACAGGATTGGATCGGAGTTTAAAAGCGTCGGACAAACTTGGGGTGTAGGATTTAATCACCGTGACTTGTTGTGTACCAATAGAAGCATCCGCCTCATCCTGTGCCCATAGCAAATGCACACCCACAAAAAGCATCAAAAAACAATAGCGTTTATTCATCTTCTCCGGGGCTTATGGAAGCATTTTCCTTGGATGCCTCATTTTTAATTTTACTCAATAATAAAGTAGCTTCTTCGATCAAATTGGGGTATTGATCAAAATTTTCGATGATGGATTCCAATACATAAGTCGCTTGGAAAGTATCGTTCAATGCAAAATAATTTTGAGCCAATAACATCAAGGCTTTTGGTCCCCAAATTCCAGAATGACCCGTTGCATTAGCGATCGTCGTAATGGTTTGATTGGAGGCTTCAAAATCTTTTTTATTTCTTAAATCTAAGGCCTTAAAATACAGTGCCTCTGTCGCCATTTCGGTGGTAGAAACACGTTCTAATTTTTTATAACTTTCTAAGGCTGCAAGGGTATCTTTCAACTGAAGAGCCGATCGGGCGGAAAGCAACAAAGCATCCCATTTTAAATTTTCTTCAATGGCATTATTTTCCAATATGCCTAGTGCAATCGTACGGGTTTTCTCAAACTGGTTTTGGTGATAATATACCTGCAATAAATTTAAGGCGGCAAACCTTTTATTCTCGTCAAACGAAGCAATCTTGGACAAAAGCTCCAAATAGCTTATGAGCTTGGTATAATCCTCCTTCTTTTTTAATAATTCAATCGCTCGTACCAAAGATTTTTCGGAATATTCATTGACTTCTTGGGCGGCGATCAATTCGTATTTTTCCAACGCCTTATCAAAGGCCTCCGATTCAAAATATATCTCTGCCAACAAAAAAGTTGCGTTTAAATTATTCGATCCGCTCGGATACTCCAACAAATAAGCTTCCAATAATTTTTCTGCTTGTTTTTTGTTGTTGTTTACAAACTGCTTTTCTGCAGCTTCAAAAGTGGCTTTTTCCAGTTCGTTGTTGGAAAAACTATTGAGTTTATTTTTCTTCACCCATCCACTAAATTCACTCACCTTGCCAATGTCAATTGAAATTTCCTTCAGCGTCATGATCGCCTGTTGTGCCACACCGTCTTTTGGATATTTCAAGACCAAATCTTCGAGGGTTTGTTGGGCTTCCGAAGTTCGTCCCAAATTGTATAGGATCAATCCCTTGTTCAATGCTGCCTTAGGTAAATAGGGGCTATCTTTGAAGCTATTCAAAAATCGATCATAGGTAGCTAAGGCTTGCTCTTGATTGGCTTCTTGACTGAACGAAAGGGCTAGCTCAAAAAGAGCATCATCCGCCAAAGAAGAGCGCGGAAAGGCGTCTACTAGCATTTGTAGGGCCTCTGTTTTCTTGGCATTTCGATCCACAAAGCCATAACTCATGGCCTTTTGAAATAGCGGATAGGCCTTGTTTTTGGAAGGCATGGCCAAAGCAGTATTGTAAAATTCGATAGCTGGCCAATATTCTTTTAAGGCAAAACGACAGTCTCCCAAACGCAGGAAAGTATCGAAGTGATAGTCGGGAGCCAAACTTGCATTGGTCTGGTTGAACGCCTCAAAAAAGCGAAGGGCATATTCGTATGCTCCTAATTTAAAATAGGTGTAAGCCATATCATAATCCCACCGATTTTTTTCTTCAATGCGGTCAAAACGGGGACTGTTTTTTGTGTTTTTAAATGCCTCCAAAGCGTCTTCAAATCGATTGAGCTCATAATTTGCTCGACCCAACCAATAATAGGCATGCGCAGTATAAGTAGCATCGGCACCATTCTTAATGGCGCGATCAAAAAAGTCCAACGCTTCGCGATAGTTTCCGGAACGATAGGTTTGTATGGCTTTCAAAAAATAAACTTGCTGAAGGACGATATCATTTTTGTATTCATTTTTATTTTCCAAAAGCACTAGGGCATCGTCATAGTTCCCTTGAGAAGTATAAGAATCAATCAACATGTCCGAAACCTTATCATAATGAGCGCTTTTGGGATATTGACTTAAATACTGCTGCAAAACATCGGCCGTGGACTCAAAAGGATTTCCGATTTCGTAGCTTAAAGTGGCATAATTGAGCAAAGCATTTTCAATGATTTTCTGATCATATTTCATTTTAGAGGCCGTGCGAAAAGCGTTTAGGGCTTCCGTTTTTTTATCTGTTTTCAGATAACAATCCGCCAGATAATAATAAGCCGTTTGGGCAAGAGCATCTTTACTATTGATAATTTTGTTGAATTGATCAATTGCTTCAATAAAGTTATTAGCCTTATAATAGGCATATCCCAATTGATAAAAATCATTATTCTCCCACTTTCCTTTTTTGCCTTTATAAGCTTTCAGATAGGGCAATGCTTGTGCGTAGTTTCCAAGATTGAAAGCACTTTCACCGATAACTTTGGAAATTTCCGAAGTTTCTTCTTCCGATCTGGGTTGCGCCAAAACCTCCTTTCCCAATGCAATGGCCTGTTCAAATCGTCCCAAACGGAAATTCATATCGGCCTGGAAATAGGACAAATCCTCTTTTTGTTGCGTATTGGAGAGATTGTTAAATTGATTTACCGCCCCGTCAAAATCTTCCGATTGATAGGCTATGTGCCCTAAATAATAATGGGCATCGGATTCGTATTCTGGATTGTCCTGAACCTTCTCCAAATAGGGCTTGGCGTCGGTATATCGCTTTGCCGAAAACAAGGTATAGCCTTTGCTAAAATTGTATTTAGAAAGCTGTAATCTAGGCACTTGTAGTTCACTGACCTTGGCAAACCATTTCAGCGCATAGCGGTATTTTTCATTGTCGAAATAATAATTTGCGACGTCAAAATAGATACTTCCTGCCAAGGCACTGTTGGGATAGGATTGTTGAAAATTTGCCAACATTTTTTCGGCACCCGGATCATTGCGACGCAGTGCATTGGACAAAAGATTAAAACTGGGAACCTCTTTTTCATTTCCTGTTGCAGTGGCGTCTATTTCAAAAACATTGGCTTGCCATGAACTGGGAAAATATCCCAAAGCAAAAAGATGGTCCCCTCTAAGATCGCGATACAAATGTGTTGCTTCTTGAGCCCAAAGAAAATGCGTCGAAAACAGGAGTAAAATGCTGATTTTCTTTATGTATAAGTGCCCTTGAATCATTGTTGTAAAATTAGTGTTTTAACACTAGTATATTTAACGCAGCATTTCTGTTTAACGTATATTTTATTAACAATATATTTGCTTCTAGGCGGAAAACTCTATTTTTACGATTAGAACAAAAAACTTATGCAAGAAGCCATAGTTCATCTCGACAAGGCCGTCATTTACAATGAAAAAAACTGTATTTTTTCTGAGATTAATCTCAGCGTACAAAGTGGGGATTTTGTTTTTTTAATTGGTAAAACAGGTACCGGAAAAAGCAGTCTGATTAAGGTGCTTTATGGTGATTTGTCACTCAAATCGGGAGTAGGATCGGTTGTGGGATATTCCCTCAACGCAATAAAAGACAAAGACATACCTGGTCTTAGAAGAAAAATAGGAGTGGTTTTTCAAGATTTTAAGCTCCTCCCCGATCGAACCTTGTTTGACAACTTATCCTTTGTTTTAAAAGCGACGGGCTGGAAAGACAAAAACGCCATCCAAGAAAGAGTTACTGAAGTTTTGAGTATGGTAAATGTCACGGTCAATACCAATAAATATCCTTTTGAACTCTCGGGAGGTGAACAACAACGTGTGGCCATTGCCCGAGCGTTGCTCAATCACCCGCAATTGATCATTGCTGATGAGCCCACGGGAAATCTAGACCCCGAGACCAGTCAAGAGATCATGCAGCTTTTTCGCAAACTCCACAGCGAAGGAATGACCGTTATTATGGCAACCCACGATTATAATATGATCGTAAAATTCCCTGGGAAAATTCTTAAATGTGGGGATGGAAAGTTGATTGAAGTGGTGGCTAAAATCTAAGCATTCGCCGACTTCATTCTTTTTCTCTCATTTTCATCCAAATACACTTTTCGCAATCGAATGGATTTGGGTGTTACTTCCACATATTCATCCTTTTGAATGTACTCTAAAGCCTCTTCCAAAGAAAACTTGATGGGCGGTGCCAATTTTACTTTATCATCGGTTCCAGAAGCTCTAACGTTGGAGAGTTTTTTTGTTTTGGTCACATTGACCACCAAATCATCTTGACGACTATTGTCTCCAATGACTTGACCCGTGTAGATGGCTTCGTTTGGAGCGATAAAGAATCTTCCTCTATCTTGCAACTTGTCCAAAGAATAGGGAATTGCAGTTCCTTTTTCCATAGAAATCAATGAGCCATTGGTACGTCCTGGGATTTCTCCTTTGTAAGGACTAAATTCAATAAATCGGTGATTCATAATCGCCTCCCCTGCTGTAGCGGTCATCAATTGATTTCGTAAACCAATAATTCCACGAGAAGGAATTTTAAATTCACAAATCATTCGTGTTCCTTTGGGATTCATGCTCAACATCTCTCCTTTGCGGAGGGTTACCATTTCGATGGCTTTACCAGAAACTTCTTCCGGCAAATCAATGGTTAATTCTTCCAAGGGTTCGCATTTCACTCCGTCAATATCTTTAATGATTACTTGAGGTTGACCGATTTGTAATTCATATCCTTCTCTTCGCATGGTTTCAATCAAAACGGAAAGGTGGAGAACTCCTCTACCGAACACGATGAATTTATCCGAACTATCGGTGGTTTCCAGCCGCATGGCCAGATTTTTTTCTAATTCTTTTTCGAGGCGATCACGAATATGCCGGGAAGTAACAAATTTGCCTTCTTGACCAAAAAACGGTGAATCATTGATAGTGAATAACATACTCATCGTCGGTTCATCGATAGCAATGGTGGGCAAGGCCTCTGGATTTTCAAAATCCGCAATAGTATCCCCAATTTCAAAACCTTCTAAACCAATCACAGCACACAAATCACCTGCTTCAACAGCCTCTACTTTCTTTCTGCCTAAACCATCAAAAAGATGTAATTCCTTGATACGAGAAGCAATGGCTGTCCCGTCTCTTTTTATTAAATTCACTCGCATTCCACTTTCCAACTTACCGCGTTGAAGACGTCCAATAGCAATTCGACCCGTAAAGGAAGAAAAATCCAGCGAAGTAATTAACATTTGTGTATTTCCCTCGTCGATGACAGGGCTGGGTACATGTTCCAAAACCATATCTAATAATGGTGATACAGAATCCGTTTGGTCATTCCAGTCGGTGGACATCCAATTGTTTTTGGCAGAGCCATATACCGTTGGAAAATCCAACTGCCATTCTTCAGCACCCAATTCAAACATCAAGTCAAAAACCGCCTCGTGAACTAGCTCGGGAGTACAGTTTTCTTTATCCACTTTATTGATGACCACTATGGGTTTCAATTTCAAATCCAAGGCTTTTTTAAGTACAAAACGCGTTTGTGGCATCGGTCCTTCAAAGGCATCTACCAAGAGCAAAACACCGTCTGCCATATTGAGCACACGCTCCACTTCACCGCCAAAATCGGCGTGACCGGGAGTGTCGATAATATTGATTTTTGTATCCTTGTATACGACTGACACATTTTTGGAAAGTATCGTAATACCGCGTTCCCGTTCCAAATCGTTGTTGTCTAAAATCAAGTCTCCGGTAGACTCATTGTTTCTAAACAAATTACAATGATGAAGAATTTTATCTACCAAAGTGGTTTTTCCGTGGTCAACATGCGCAATAATTGCGATATTTTTGATGGCTGTCATAGCGTTTTTTAAGCGTGTGCAAATATATTATTAATTCTTACGAGTGCATCCAATGGAGTGGAATATTAATATAAACCTACGAGTCGCTTTTTAACCAATAAAAACAAGGGGTGCAGCCTCTCTTAGTAAGGCTTAATTCTTAAAATATTTTATCCACAGCTCTTTTGAAAGAAATTAAAAGATTAATTTTCAAAAACGAATTGAACCAATTTAATAAATTTCAAATCAAAAAAATCAGAACTGAGGGATTATTGTACTAAAAACCAAACCAGCGATTGTATTCGCTGGTTTGGTGAAGAAAGAATTTAAAAAACAAGAATTTTCTGAACTATTGTAATGGGAAAAATAGTTTAATATCTTTCCACTACTATTGAGTATACGCTTGTTTTCGTTTCATCGCTGATAGGCAAATCATCAATTGTAATAATTGTAAAATTTATTTTGTAGATAATAGGATCACCTGGGTATGATAACCATACTTCATTTCTTTCTCTAGGTTCCATTCCATCAAGATTGTTTGGAGCCATATGTACCCACGTTCTATCATTAAGACTAGTAAATTCTGTAGAAAGTGCACTGTAGGCATAGAAATTTCCATTGGTATATTGTCCAATGTGGTAGTTAACCCTAACGTTGGAAGAAATATCTTGAGCTAACCTAAATTCAGGCATAGCTTCGTTATTAAAACCCGATCTAAATTCGGCTCCTGTTGGTGGAGGATTATTTCGAGAATATTCCTTCAGTCTAAATTCGAAACAACCTGCAATGACAAAAGCTGCATCCCAAGCGTATTCAGCTATATAAATCTGTTTATCTATAATACTTCCTCGATATGGAGTTATAACCTGATACGCATGCCAAATTGTTCCATCTGAAGTGTATAAATGCCCATTATCTGTATCTGTGTAAATATCGCCAGGTTTACCATATACATTATTCTCATTGGGGTCACCACTTCCTTTTTTAGATGTAATAAAATTCACTTCAGTACCCTGTTCATTCGTATACGTAAATTCACTGGTGTTTGTTACTGATAAAGTTGTCACTGTTTCAAGTGCACGTACTGTAGAACTTGTTAATGTAGAACTGACAATTTCAGTAATTGTAGTAGTAGAAACTGCCGTCAGTGCATTATTTAAAGTGGTGGCATCCAACAAGGTTCCGCCATCGGTTCCTGTAATTAAAAGGTTCTCCGTATCCAAAGAAGTCACTGTAGCTGTGGCAGATGCTCCATCTTCATCCGTATAAGTAATTACACCGTTGTTGGTGTCTTGGGTCAAATCCGTTGTGGTTTCTAAATTTTGAATGGTCTCTCTCGTTAGGGTAGAACTTACAATCTGTGTGATCGTATTGGTCGAAACCGCCGTCAGAGCATTATTCAAAGTAGCTGCATCCAACAAGGTTCCGCCATCGGTTCCTGTAATTAAAAGGTTCTCCGTATCCAAAGAAGTCACTGTTGCTGTGGCGGTGCCTCCATCTTCGTCCGTATAAGTAATTACGCCGTTGTTGGTGTCTTGGGTTAAAACCGTAGTCGTCTCTAAATTTTGAATGGTCTCTCTCGTTAAGGTAGAACTTACAATCTGAGTGATCGTATTGGTGGAAACCGCCGTCAGAGCATTATTCAAAGTAGCTGCATCCAACAAGGTTCCGCCATCGGTTCCCGTAATTAAAAGGTTGTCCGTATCCAAAGAAGTCACTGTTGCTGTTGCGGTGCCTCCATCTTCGTCCGTATAAGTAATTACGCCGTTGTTGGTGTCTTGAGTTAAAACCGTTGTGGTTTCTAAATTCTGAATCGTTTCTCTCGTCAACGTATCACTGATTAATTGCGTAATAGTCTCTGTTGAAACGGAGGAGTTTGCAATTATATCAGCTAGAGAGGAAGAACTAATATAAGAACCGCCATCTGATCCTGTTGTAATAACATTTCCACTATCGAAAGAGGTCACTGTAGCTGTAGCGGTTAAACCATCCTCATCCGTATAAGTAATCACACCGTTGTTGGTGTCTTGGGTCAAAACAGTTGTGGTTTCTAAACTTTGAATGGTCTCTCTAGTCAAAGTAGCACTTACAATCTCAGAAATCGTTACCGTTGAAACGGAAGTCAATGCAGCATTCAATGTGTCTGAGGTCAACAAGGTTCCGCCATCAGTACCCGTAATAAGTAGGTTGGAAGTATCGAAAGAAGTTACTGTAGCTGTGGTTGTTACGCCATCTTCATCCGTATAAGAAATCACACCGTTGTTGATATCTTGGGTCAAGACCGTCGTCGTTTCTAAATTTTGGATGGTCGAACTGATCAACGTTGAACTTACAATCCCAGAAATTGTTACCGTAGAGACAGAGGTTAATGCGT
>Ga0255765_1000598_pt1 | contig 48597 bp, 29 predicted proteins | sample 041ome_8_FD_179965 | JGI IMG/M metagenome (GOLD analysis project Ga0255765, IMG submission 179965) | Coastal salt marsh microbial communities from the Groves Creek Marsh, Skidaway Island, Georgia - 041407BS metaG (version 2) | ecosystem: Environmental > Aquatic > Marine > Intertidal zone > Salt...
AAACATTTGCCGTTACATTTGCATCAGTAATTGTAAATGTACTTGTATTTGGATTTACATTACTTATTGTATACTGTTGATTATGAATGTTACTCTTAACATCTATTGAATAACTTATATTTGATATATTTCCAGTAACTGCTGTAATTGTTGAGTTTGCAATATTACCAAAATAGGATTGGAATGCAATAGAATCACTGTAAATTTCAAATACGCCTGTTGAATAATTCACATTACTTGCAACAAAAACTTCTTCTAAAACATCTTCAACTTCTATTCCGTCATAATCATTTGCTGTAAATGTCATAACAATAGGAGTTACATTAGGCACAATGTTGGCAACATTTGCCGCATCTGTTGCCACTTCAATGTAACTACTATAAATTGCATTAGCATTACCACTAGTGGCATTTGCTTGATCTAAATGGGTTATACTACTTGCACTATATGTTTGATTGTTGTCAGCAATATCAACTATTCGTACTGTGTCTCCGTTTTTAGGTGCACCCTGATTATAACTGATTGTAACCGTGCTGTTTGCACCTACTGTTGCTGTCCCTTCAATTACTTGTGAAAAAGCAGGTTGAATATTTGTTATCTCATATGTATCAATAGGAGTTACGTTCGCAACATCTGTTTGCAACATTGATACTGCACCAAAATCTCTAATCATTGCAGATTTTTTATCAACTATTTCTTGGTTTGTCCAAATCACTAAATTATCTGTAATACTTGCCTTTTTAAGTACTAATGTATAATCTAAATACCTTGATAAATCGTTTTGTTGCAATTGATTACTGTCTATATAATCAAATAAATTAGATGTAGAATATAGATATGCTGTATCATCTATGGACTCTTGTTCTACAAAAGATATTTGGCTATTGGCTGGCTGTCTTAATTTATAAACGTTCCAGTCTTTGTTCTCACTTGATGCCACATGTATTAAATTGTCTTTACTTGGTTTATATAATCTATCTACATCAAAAAGATCTGCTATATCTGTAACACCATATGCCTGATAATCTACATTATTCCTTAAAACGTAACCTGCATTTGGTAAAGTTCTATAATCAGAATCTGTTACACCTGAATAATTTACTTTATCTGTAGTAGGCCATAATTTATTGTTTCTAGCACCTGTTGGTTTCTTAAGGAATCTTTCGTTATCGTCTATATCTATAGTAATAATTTCGTCGTTTTCTATATCTGGTGTTATAGTATATAATTTTTTCTCACCATATGTAAAGGCAATACCATCATTTGTTTGTACTTTTATTTGTAAAGTTTTTCCTGGTATGTCTCCCTGATAAGCATCAACAAAATCTATAGTTGCACGTTCCACAATATAAACATTTGCGTTTGTATCAAGTTTTCCACCTGGTAAATTTGTAACATCAGGGAAAGTGATTGCTGTAGTATTGGCAACTGTGTATTGTGTTTGATTTGTATCATTAATTAATTTGGTGCCATTTACATAAACATCTACAAAAGGATATTTTTCATCTACTTGTACAATATTTTCAGATGCAAATGCAGAACTACTATTTTCAGAACCTGGATTTAATATATTTTGTACATAATTTCCAGATGTAATTATAGATGATGTTGTGAATTGCCATCTATCACCTGCATCATAGTCGTAATTTGTATCGCTAACCAAAGTGTTATCAACATATACCAATATATCTGATTTAACTGTTGCTCCTGTTCCTGCTGAAGTATTTCCAGCGATATCTATAGCATATCTTTGTTTAGGTTGATATCTATCTGCAGAAATATTAAGATTTGCTAACCCTGAACCGCCTAATGTAAAATCATTACCAGTTATCTGTAATACATAAAAGTTTGTATTGCTGTTTGCATCAAATGATTCCACTGAACTTGCTACAACATTAGCATTTGTTATGCTATTAGAATTAATTGCTGATACAACGTCTATCACTGTGTTTGCTGAACTTAAATCTATGTTTGTTGCTAATCCATTACCAAAATGGTCTGTAATTTCTATATCTGATATGCCTACTACGTTAGCATTACCAAATAATGCAGAACTTTGTGCAATTACAACATTAAATGTAGTAGAAGTATCTGATATATTAATATTTCCTGCTAAGACTTTTGCAACTGCGTTTTGAGATTCGTATCCACTACCTTGATTTGTGATTGTTGCACTTGATATAAGTCCGTCACTATCTAAAGTAACTAATCCAGTTGCCTGTTCTTTGGGTTCTTTAGTTGGAGCAGATATTTCCAAAGAAGGTACTGTAAAATACTTGTGTTTGTTTTCTGTGATTACAATATCTTTAATTATACCGGTAACGTCTTCAGGAAATTCTAATTTAAATAATTGTGGGTCTTGAACTATTTCGTGCTTGTCTATTTTTAATTCTAAACTTTGTTCGTTATCTGTATCACCAAATTCACCTGTTTTTAAGGCCCATTCGCTGTAAACTGTAATATTACCTTGTACAATAGAGCTACTTCTTCCTATTTGTGATAAACTTTGTTCTGTTCCTTTGCTTTGTAGCATACCTTTATAGAATTCAAATTGATCGTCATCTAAAATATCTAAATCTGTTAGGTAAGATCTTTCTTCAAATCCAAAAAGGCTTCTGGATGCCACATAAACGTCTTTGTCTACAGGTATAAACCCTAATGTATGGTAGTCTCCCATTGTGCTTGTAGCATTATCTAAATTAGGTTGTAATTCATCATTGTCTATAATGTATCCTTCACTACTGAAACGACCTGTCCAACCTAATGTTCTTTTACCTTTAATAAAAATCCTATCCTGTCGTTGGTTTAGTAAAGGATTGTAAATGGTATCATTGAAATCTGTTAAATTATCAAGAATAAGAGCATGTTCTATTTGTTTTGTGAATAATACAGCACTATAAATTTGTCTACCCTGTGGTGGAGTAATTTCTATTCTATTATTTTCTCTTAAAATACTACATTCTTCTGGAGATATAGATATTCCGTCTTGATCTAACAAAGTAAACTGGTTTTTATCAGTTTTATTAATTTTTGCGACAAATTCATTACTGTTTTCAAATATCACATTGGATGCCATAGGAGATAATTCTAAAGTATTACCTATTTCCCAGCCGCCTGTTGTCCAAAACAAGAATTGTTCCGCCGCATATGCCCAATCTCTCACATCATTAATAGTTGTATCATATTCTCCAAAAGAATAACCTAAAGATTTTTGATATCTTCCTAAACTTACAAGAAAATCAAATAAATCTTCAACTTTTGTGTATTCTGTATCATAATTTACACGTCTTGTAAATCCTGTTGTATCATTGTAATAGACACCTTTAGCACCTCCGATTTGTGGTAGTGAAGGTAGCCTTGACCACAGTGATTTATCAAAACTTGAACTTGCTGGTATCTTTTCTTTAGCAATATAATAAGAATTTAAATATTTTACAATGGTATTAATATTAAATGACTGATTAGTTGACCAATTTACATAGTCAGCCGGCTTTCCGCCTCTTTCTATACTTTGTTTTCTACCATTTTTATCACTTTCTAATATTGTAAAGTAACTAAAACTTCTATCGTATCCACGTACCTTATATCCATTAGTTGTTTTTTCTATAATTACACCTGTATAGGAATTTCTTGATTTGTATGCTGAGTCGTGAACATTTATTGATATGTTTTCTGAAGGTATTATCAATGTTCTTGCCGAACCAGTTATACTATATTGATCAGTTCTTATAGTTGATGTATCTTTATCAATAAATCCACTCATTCTGTGAGCTAATTTAATATTTAAAGTTTTTAATGGTGTAATAAAATTATCTTGTATTTCTAATCCTTGATAATTTAAATATGATTTTATAAATTGTGTATAACCAACATTTGAAACGAAATTACCGTTAGTATCTCTACTACCGTGTATTATAAAATCAGTTGAATCTTTAAAATTCCAAGATCTTCTGGTATTTTTATGTATTAATCTTTTCTTTTCTATATTTGTGCTTACTACATTAATAGGATCAGCAAATACTGTTGCAAATCTACCTGGTTTTGCAAGTAATAATGCTGTAGTAATAGCGAATGGATAAGATGAACTATACTTCCATGCATTTTCTACTGGAGCACCGTCACCAAGCATCCATGAATCATTGATTTTGTCTGTACTTGATTTATCTATAGTCTTTATTGTTCTTACAATTTCAGAAGCACTTGTATTTTCGTAACCTTTTGATAATGTATTATTAGCAATATCTTGAGGTGTTCCATAATACTTATTAGCATATACTAAGTTTCCACCTGAATGTGTTTTTGTTCCGCCACCTATAGCATAAGGGAACATCGGTTCACCGTTATCATCTTGTGTAGCAACATAAAACTGTATAGGCGTTCCATTGGAGTCAGGCGTAATACCATATCTTAAATTGTATTTTCCATATGAACCTGAACTTGTGCTACCGGTATGTCCTGGTATACCTTCTTTTGAACTGTCATATTCGTAATCTTCTACAAAGTAACCTGAATAAGAACCTTTTGGAGTTGAAATCCTGTCTCCAAGTCTCAATCTAAAGCAACTCTTTATATTTGTTATTGTATTATCTTTTATGTCGCCATTTGCTTCATATTCTGTATACCCATAAGGTCCATAAATTGGAATACCATCAAAACTCCAGCCTACTATAGGGGAATGCTCGTCAGTACTCCATTCATCTAGTCCTAGAATTTGTGGACTAGGTTTATAATAATGTAAAAGGCCTTTTTCATCAGTATGGCCTAATTCTAAATCACTGTGTTCAGATAATAATTTATTATAATGCCAAGTGTTACCGTTATCAAAACTGTTTTCTGATGCAACATTGTATAATGGGAGACCGTTTACTAATACCCCTATTGCATATTCTGGCATACTTGTTGGATTTGATGTTACTGAATTAATTCCTGATATCGATGTAAAAGGAACATTGTAACTAATAATTTGTTCTTCTAATTCATTATGTCCTACATTATTTGTAGTAAGATTAATATCATGGTTTACTAATGCATTACTAGAAATGTAAATGTTTGATGCATCTGTAGATACAGATACACCATTGTTTAAACTACCATCATTGTTTATAAAGGTATTTCCTGGGAATGTATTTGAAACAAATGCATTTGTCCATACAGTTTTTAATGTAGTGCTACCTGTTGATATAATATCATAAGGTGATATTAGATTTCCATTACCGTCTACAGGAATTACTTCGTGTAATCCTATTCTAGCACATGGGTTGTTTGGTAAATCCAAATAAGAGTTATCTACAAAGTTTGCTCTAGGGCCTTTTCTAATAATACCTAATTCTAAATCGTCCCACAATGCTGTGTTTGTGGAAGTATAATCTGTACCATATTCATCTTCCCACCAACTTGGTTTTTCTGTAAAACCTAACATTTCCCAAGGGTGAGTATGAGGTCTTACTGTATCGTAATAGTATTCATACCAGCCCTTCCAGTATCCAGGTATATCTTGAGAACCCCTAAAATTCCATGTCCAACTATCAGATGAATTATATGTTTCATTTATTACCGGATCAACGTTGTTATCTTTAACCCAATTAGAAAAATTATTTGATAACAAATCAAACCACTCACTATTACTGAAATTTGTTTTTCTAAATGCTCCGGCTCTTACATTAAAAATATTTAATGAGGGTAAACTGTTTGCATCAATTAGTTCTTCAATTGCCGAGTTATAAATTCGCTTTTCAAATTCTAAAATTATATCGTCTCTGGCATCACCAAATAGAGTGCTTCTTGAACCATCGTGTCCTACTAGCACACTAATTTCTTCTTTAAAAGAATAATCCTTTTCTATTACTGGTAATGTAAGAGGATAAAGACCCATTGCACTTGGTGTAGGTGGGCATTGGGCACTATCTCTATCTTTATTATAAAGTTTTAAATATATAATATCACCCAATTCAATATCTAAATTGGCGTTTAATGTAATTTTAATAGGGTTATAAGAATCTAGAGTGAATTCTTCATTTATTGTTAAAAGAGTATGTGTATTGCCTCTGGCCTTATAGACCAATAAACTGTTTTCTAATTTTTTTAAATCCTCATAGGCAGTCATTGTGAAGGATCTAAGAGACACATCATTTATTATAAATGATTCTTCTATATAATTATCTCCAAAGGGAACTATGTATGTTTGTTGAAAAGTATTATTACCTACATTAAGAGATAATACATTTCTTAAAACTTGATTAAGTATATATTCATTTGTAAATTCATTTACATCAAAAGAATTATAATATTTTGTTACTTCAGATCTTAATCTATTTTTGTACTTAGTGTATTCTCTTTCACTAAATCTTATTGCTTCTAATAAGTTATGTGGTTGATCATCTAATAAAAATGCTCCTAATCTTAAATCCTCTTCAACATTTACTATGTCTGTAGCAAATTTAGAATTTTTTGCTGTATCTTTAAAATTATTTGCTTCTAATTCTTTACCAGTAAAATTTTCTTGCCCTTTGATTAAATTGGTAAAATGACCTAAATACTCTGGTTCTGAAATAAATGTTATATTTTCTTTATCCGGATTTCTAGACCAGTTTAAAGGTATGGTATACTTACTTATAGATCTTTCATTTAATAATCCAGAATCTGATTTAGCAATTATTTCTATAATATCTTTTGCAATAAAATTGAAAGTATTAAATTCTATAAATCCTTTTCCAACGTAAGTGTAATCTTTTATTTCACTACCATTTTTTAATACGGTTATGTCATACCCACTAGACTTATTAGAATTTATATTAGGTTCACATCCTATATAATATTTTGTATTTTTATCCTTTATATTAAAAGTGTTTATATGATAAAAAGTTTTAATATCTTGCATAGATTTAGAATCAGACATCTTCCAGTTATTACTGTACCCGTTTTGAGATTTAAAATAATAGTAACCTAAAATTTCTGTTTCTGATGTTGAGCCTACTGGAATATAATTTGTTCTATCTGTTTCTAAAAAGTTTTGAAATTCTATTTCTGCAGAGTTCGTAAAAGGTTTATATGACAATGGGAAATTTAAAACACTATCATCTGTGCCTGTGCCGACTTTGTAATTAAAAATCTTAGAGCCAATAAAGGTATTGTCTTTAAATAAAAGCTCGTCACCTAAATATTTTCCTTCATCATTATATAAATTAAATAAAGGCGCCTGATGTAATTTTAATTTAGACTGTGCTAAAATTAAGTTATTGTCTTTAAAGTGATATTCTAATCCTCTACCCAAAGCGCCTGATTTTATACTGACTTGCATTCCTTCTTTAAATTCAAAAGGAATAAATCCTACATCTCCTTCTTCTGTATCTGCAGGATTACTTATAGGGTCGCCTATTTTTGATAAACTGATATTTCCGCCTACATGGGCAATTTTAAATATGTACTTTTTGTTGTCTTCGTCGTTAGGGAAAATAATAGTTGAACCAATACTTAATGGACTATTATCAACAGTATCGGATGATATGGTTCCGTCTATATCATCTTTATTAAATTCGTTACTTACAATATTTACGACACCAACTGATAGGTTTCCTGTATTAAACATTTCCAGTGAATAATCAAATTCTATAATTGGTCTTTTAGCTCTATATTCTGCACCAGGTAAATCAACTCCTGCTTCTTTAAAGTTATCTGCATGATGCCAGAAGTTTACCCTACTCCAGATATTTTTATTAGATGCCCCTCTTCCTACTACATTATAATCTGGATTATCTTGAGTTGTTCTACCTCCCCATGGAATATCGCCTTCCGCGTCGCCACCAGGCAGGCTACTATCTGTATCTATGTCCCAACCGAAATTCTCTCCAAAATCTGGACTACCACTAAGATAAAATTCTCCTGTTGTTGGATTAACTCCGGCAAGTGCCATAGAGGAAACACCGGTAATTACAGAACCATTTGCATCAGATGTAAGTGTAAACATACTTGTTTGTATACTTGCTTGGAATCCGTTAGCAATGAATTGTATATTCCCGTTACTTGTGCCGTCTAAATATATTTCTTCGTCTATAGTGAGAGTATCACCTATTCTTGCAATATCAAAAGTAATGTTGTTTGCGCCGCCGCCGCCTAAATCACTGTCTGATATAGTTATTGTTTCACCAACAATAAAACCGCTTCCGTTCTTGCTAAGTGAAATAAATGTATCGCCTACAGTAACGGCATCTGTTACAACGAGCTCTAAATTACCTGAACCGTCGCCACCTAAAATATTATCACTTATAGTAATAGTATCATTTTCTACAAAACCATCTCCGCCCTTAACAATCTCAATATCTGCACCGCCACTGCCGTCCAAAGTTACGGACAAATATGCATTTGCTCCAGTGCCTGATGTTGTTATATTACCTGCTATAAAACTATTAGCAGACCTAAAATCTATTGGATAAGTACCGGTTAAGGAAGTGTTGCTTAATGTGATATTTCCGACTTCAACAATACCGTCTGCATTAGGCCCAACAACATCTACAATAAATTCTTGTCCAGACCCTGAACCGCCGGTGCCATTTACTATGTAACTACCTGGAGTTCTGCTGGAATCATATTGATTTGTTATGTTTTCTATAGCAATAATACTAGCATTATTAACAGTTTCTATAGTTCTTGTTTCGCCATTAAGGCTAAATTGTTGTCCAGCAAAAACATCGTTTGTGCTATCTACAGAAATTGTTTTGTAAGGTGCAATTTGTGAAATACTTTCATTTAAAAATGTTACAAAGGTATTTCCTGAATTTAAACTTGTTGTAATGGAATCACTGGATATTTGTATGCTTATTGGTGCACTATAATTTGCACCTGTATTAGTTACAGTAACATCAGTTATTGTGCCATTGCTATCCACATTTGCAGTTGCAGAAGCAACAGATGTATTAGCACCTATAAAATTTACCACAGGGTTTATATAACCAATGCCGCCATGTAAAACACTTACAGAGGATATGTTACCGGCTGTGTATGCCACATTACTGTCATTGCTTGTGAATGCTGTACTATCCCAGGCTGTTAATGTTGCTGTACTAAAAGGTGTTTCTACATTTTCGTTTGTATCTATAAGTCTTATAGATTCACCTACACCTTCAACAAAATATTCTGCTGTAGTTTTGGTGTCTGGTATAACATATCCACCATCAAAAATAATTCTCATTCCTGATTTTAATGTTACTCCATTTGCTGATGTGAATGACTTCTTACCAATAATATCAACATCTATATCTATAGGATTATCTACTGTTCCAGAAATTCTTATTGCTGGTAGTTGATCATAACTCCAATAGTACTCTTGATAATTTACAAATTTATCAATATCTATAGGGGGAAGGAAAGAAGAATAATCTGTACTGAATAATCTATTTTGATTATTGGTTCCAGTTCCGCTAATTTTTAAAGTATCTAAAAATTCATCATAAAAGATTAAATTTTCACTGGCATTGGTATTTGCATTTAAAGTATTAACAGCAGGACTTAATGCATAATGCTGTCTAGTTGCTGTGCTTTCTCTTAAAAACTCAGATGTTACATCGAAGTCTTCAGACTTCTGTAACCCTACATAACCATTAATTACTTCAACATTTGCTTTACTGAAGAGTTGCTCAACAGTACTTTCAAAGAAATTCTTTGTAGCATCTGTTTGCAATATGCCTGGTAACTTTTTATATAATTTATCTGCCATTATCTAGTTTTTAATGTTTGTTCTGTAATTTTACTAACTACCTCTATATCAGATACACTTGCAGTACTTAAGAATATTTCATCTGATTCTGCTTTTACTGAAAATAGATCACCAAATTTTCCATTTGTGTTTTTAGGTAAAATCACTATACTACCTATACTATTGCCTAATTGACTGTGTATAAAAGAACTTAATTCTGTAAAATAAAATGTTTCCCCAAAGTTCCAATTTGTTGGGTCAAAATATCTATTAAATGCTCTAATAATTCTTGTTTTAATTTCGTTATCACTAAATCTTTCGTTTAATTTTACTACTCTGAATTTTGCCCTCAATTCCGGACTTGCATCGTTGCCAAATAAAAGTTTAAATTTACCGCTTTTATATACTAGTATATCACTTGCTGTTTTAAATTGATTTAGATCTGCAAATTCTAATGCAAGATCATTACTTGTTGGAGGTAATGGGAAGGCAGTTCCAGGAACATTTAGATATCTTTGTACTTGGTCATTATATGTTTCAGTCAATACTAAAAATTCTACAACATTGCTGATACTGGGATCAATTCTTACATTCTTATCAGCAACATGATTCCATTTAAATATCATTGCATTTTTAACTGGTAAAAGTGTATTTTGTGTTTCCCCTCTACCGTTTCTTACAGAACAATCTGTTGTTACAACACCTCTAATCTGTAATGTATTCGTACTATTAGGTGTGAGTAAATATACCTTATCTTCTGATTCAACATATACCTTTGTACCGGAAAGTTTACCACTGTCATTTTCTAAATCATTCTCTAATATAGATTTACTTACAACTGATATCCATGCTATATCATTACCACTTATATCAACTGGGTCACTATAAGATGTAGGACTTATTGTATCTGAACCTATGTCCAAATTAACAGATGTTTCTTTACGGTAATCTAAAATTTTTCCTGAAGATGGGACATCATAACTATAACCATCAAAGTCTAAATACTTTTCTAAATAAACTAAGTCATCAGTATCAACAAATTCATAAAATTGTAACGGTCTATCCGGGATCAAATCGTTATCAGTATCAAAAGGCGCAATTACAACTTTAGATCTATCGGTATACCCGTCATCTTCTATAACAGTATCAACTATATGCCAATCTATGTTAGTGTCTAATCTTTCTTTATAATTCACATAATCCAATCTTATTTTATCTGTACTTGTTACAGCAGTAGAATCTTGTGCTAAAAGATGATTATTATTATCTAAATCTTCATATAGGAATGTGCCTGATTGTGTGGATGTATTTGAGCTTGTTAGTATTAAATGCCCATCTGCACTAGCATTATAAGTTGCTCCGTCTGTACCAAAACTTTTTGTGGCTCCACTATTATTTGCCTGATAAAATTCTACGACTCCTGTGCCTGAATTTAATTGCTTGTAATGTACATTTCCAGACCCATCTAAAATATTAAAGCCGAATGTTGCATTATTAAATGATACATTTACGTTACTAGGTACTCTATTTACTCTACCCAAATTATTTGCTATAGTTACATTTGGTGTAAGTGCGGCCGCATCACCGTTATCAAAATATGTATTAATTGGAACTACTGCTTCATGAACAAATTCATTTTCTGCAGTAATTACTGAAACATTGGATTCTCCCTCTGATTTTAAAATACCAAAGTTACTGACCCAGTTAAATTCAACATCATACCATTTTTGATTTCTTGTTCTTAATGGAAGATTTATTTCAAATCCGTTTGGTGTGGTAGTAGAAGCAGTCTCTTCACTGTACCAGGTATCGCCTATTCCATTACCTGTACTGTCGTACCATCTAAATACTTCACTACTGCCGGGTTTATCGTTAAATGTTGTGATTGTAATTTTATCTGTGTTTGCTTTATTATTAGAATCTACAACTTTTATATTTTTGATATTGTAAAATTTTATATCTTTAGCACTTTGTAATATATATTGTTCACCTCGTATGGATACATCATACTTGTATGAATTATCATCTATTGGAACGTAATTAAATAATACTACCCAACTTGCATCTATTGGTGAGCCCGTTGTGCTACCTGCATTGGATACGTTGTATGGACTTGTTTTATCTAAATTTTCATTTTCTATTACATACCATTTATCTGCTAAAAGAGATGTAGATTTATTAGTCAACATGTATCCTATGCCAAACGTTTTCTTATCTTCTATCTGCTGTTGTATTGAAGATATTTCTGCACTATCAAATTCTTTTCTTAATGTAACAATAACTTCATGTGCAGTCCAATTTAAGGGAACATCTTCACTGAGTGTCCATGGACCTACACTTGTACTTAATCCACTTGTTAAAAGACCTGCATTGGTTTCTTTAGTGATTCTTACCCATTTGTAATCTGCTGGGTCATTTGGATTAACAAATTTTATAAAATTATTTTCTTGTATTTGTTTAAATGTTTCATATACATTTGTTAAAACTTGTTCACTGCCAGAGGACGAAACACTTGTGGTTTCCGTCATATAACCTGTTGAGCCTTCTGATGATACCGGTAGTGGTTTCCATTTAATATCTAATGTTTCTAAATTAAAAGAAACACTTTTATAATCTATCCAGGCACGTCTAGCACCATCATATATAAAATTATTGACATTTTGTTGTCTTAACAGATCAGGAATCGTGTTTTTAATAATATTATTAGCAGTATTATTCGCACTAACAATTACAGAAGATGATGTATCTTTCTTTTGTTTGTATATGTATCCGTCATCAGCAAATAATTCTATATTTTGGAATGTTCCTGTTGGGTCGTTTATATCAATATATCTACTATGCCCAGCATGTGTTTTATTAACCGCTCTTAATTTTTTAATATTACTGCTTTGTGAAAATGGAAAAATATTATAATCCTGTGCTGACACCATTCTATTTTGTGTGTAATATGTTTGTGGTGCTTTGGATTTAATACTTGCAAGAGTTTCGGTAGGTAAACTATTATTTACAGATGTCTGTAAACTCAGTATTACTGTTAGAATATATTTTCCACCGTTTTTGTTTTCATATGGTATTTCTATGGGAATATTTCTTGCATTCTCAGGTTGAATAGAATACCTATCACCAGAACTTGCTCTATGCCATACTCTAAATGAACCTACCGGAATATTACCAAAATTACCGTCTGGAAATTTTATTCTTACTCCGTCATTATTTAAATTTTCTGTTGCAAATAGATTTCTAGAACCTAATGCTTGGCTGTTAAAGTTAAGAGTTTGCCCTACTGTATTAGGTATCCTTGTCCATTTATTTAAAACGCCGCCGTTTTCTGTAAGTTCTTGTACATATAAATCTGTTTCATTTATGTTAGTTAAATTTATATCTGCTACTCTGTTTGCTATTGGAGTTGTAAAATTTAAATCTGTGAACGACAAATTTCCTTGTTTAAATAACATAAAGAAACCAGTGTTGCTACTGTTTAATCCTTTACCGTCGTTTCTATAAAAAACACCCATATCGTTAAGAGGGTCAGGATGTCTTTCAAAGAAAAATTCACCGTCATTAAAATCACCATCTACTGCTTCGAAATTACGTTGTACTCCGTTTATAGTTAGTGGCATGGAAATAGCATTTGTAGTTCCAATTTGTTTTGTTATTCTATATAATTCAGTTTTTATATTACTAATTTTGCCTGATTTAATAGGATATGAGAATCTATTTGTATTACTAAATGTGCTATTTAAAATAGTAATAAATTGTTCGTAACTTTCAGGATTGTTTACATCGTCCCAAAAGACTGTCTTGTTTGCAAGGTTCCTATTGAGACTATCTGTTAAAGGCTCGTTTGTTCGTAAGCCTGTAATTTTCATTAATCCACTTGCTGGTACGTTTCTTCTTGGATTGTATCCAAGCATTCTGGCAAGTTTAAATACTGAGTCTCTTCGTTCAGCAGTTTCTAAAAAGTTTTCCCTGCTGTTTAAATCCATTCTAAAGGCCAATGATTGAGATAGATATGCAAGTAATTCTATAATTGCTATAAACTCTGAGCTCTCAATGTAGTCGTTGAAATTTTCTGGAAAATTTTGTCTTATGTAATTTACCATAGACAATCTCATGGTATCAAAATCATAAGATGTAAAATCTATGTTAGAGAAGGCTTTATATGCGACTTTCCAATCTTCTGCCGCGAATAAATTATTTTGTCTTTCTGAATATGCCATTTTTATTGTTCGTCTAATACTTTGTTTACGAATTCTAAATACAATATATCTTCATCGTTTATTCCCCTATAGGTCAAAGTTACCTCTGCTCTAATTGTGTGATCTAAAATAAAAATACTGGTATCTATTAAATCTACTCTGGGGTCTGTATCTATAATTCGTTCTATATCTTCTTTTACTAAATCTTCTGTAAGATCATCTTCTGGGTTCATTAATAGATCCCAAATAATAGACCCAAATTGTGGTCTCATTAATCTTTCGCCCTTGCGTGTATGAAAATGGTTTAAAAGATCTCTTTTTACAAGTTCTTTATCTATAAGAGTATAAGGCGCTCTTGCCTTATCTATTGTACTAAATCCTTTAAACATTGCCATACAAGTATTTATCATAATAATTAAATATAGTTTTAATAAGATATTGACTATTGGGTAAAAAGACTGTATAATGTGTCTAATTTGTATTTTTTAATTAAATACAAGTGAGGAGAAAATGGAAATATCATTAAACAACACCCTAGAAGAAGAACTAAGAGTAATGCTTGTTGATAAAAATAATGAATGTGCCGCTCTAAGAGCTCATATTGAATTATTGGAAAAAGCAGTAGCAGAAGAGCAAGAGCAAAAATATAGATTGCTTGTTGAGAATGCTGATCTTAAAAAGTTAATTAAAACTTAGTAAATAGGGTAATTCGGATTATCTGGTAGATCGCCTGGTTCTACAGGTTGTCCAGTCACTGGGTCATCATTAATGAATTTTTTAGCCTCTAATTCTGCTAAGGCTTCTTTTTTATATTTTTTTAATTTCGCTGTTAATTGGGCCCAAGTCAAACTGGAGCCTTCACTTGGTTTATAATCAAAATTTACAAAGTCTGGTGTTGTGAATAATTCTGCTTCGAATCTTCTTCTATCAGCATATTCTTTTTTATACTGCGGTGGAGTATTATCATTTATAGGGCCTTTCCTCCATCTTTGAATCAAGCCGGGTATTCTTTCGTAAAATTCTTTATTAAGTTCTCTTACTATTGTGCTTTTTGCAAAATTCTTTGGTCCTATATGCATTGCCAAACTTACTAGAGAAATGAATTGAAAATCACTTATTTTGACCTTGATTAATTTTTTCACAGCAACTGATGCCTCCTCTGCCTGTGATATAATTGTCATATTAGTTCCAACTGGGCCTAGACCGTTAGAAAAATCAACAAGTTTTGTTCCTTTTTTGTCTACTAAAATAATACTTGGGCCATCTATAATTGGTTCTATGCCTTCTTTTAAAAGTCCCTCAACTATGTCTTTAAATAATTTTATATTTGTATTACTTGCCATTATCCAATTCCTTTTTTAGCATCTTTAACAATATTTTGTAATGTGTCTACAGAAACTTCATTTTGTAATGTATTAGATAGATTACTAAGATCTTTTAAACCACCGCCTGGAAGACCTGCTTTAGCAAAAACTCCTCCTATTGCCCCGTCTACTTTGCCTTTTAATTCTGATAATGCATTAAGTTTCCCACTTGCAATATTTTCTAAATCTTGAAACTCCAAAGGAAGACCATCAAACCCAAATCCCATTGCTGAAAATCTTGCTTCTAATTCTGTGAGTATTTTAGATTGTCCTATAATTTTTTGTGCAAATGCATTAGTTGTAGGGAATCTCAAAGGCGGTAATAATTTAGTTAGCATATCACTATAATTAGAAAATCCTTGCAGACTTTGTAAGTATTTCATACCAGGTATATTAAAGTTACTTAATTTGTCTTTAAGAGGGCCTCCAAACTTGTCTCCCAGTCCACTGATTTTATCTGTTATACCACCAAGTTTATCTGATATTCCTGAAACACCTTTAGCAAGATCCTTGGCCTTAGATGCCGCCTTGCTTTTTTCTATGGTTAATAAACTTGCTTCAATTGCCTGTTTATACCCTTCAGGAGAATTGGCATCTGCTACCGGCTGTGTCGCAGGGTCTATGTCCGCTTCAGTATCTTCCACCATACCTTCACTGCTATGTGTCATAAGGTCTGGCATGTCGTGTCCGTCCCAAGGTTCAGCAGTTACAAGGACACCAACTAAAGAATCTAATTCTGTGGGGCCGCCTGGACGTTCACCGTTTTCAGGTAATTTTTGTTCGCTGTCTCTGTCATATTCTGGTTGATCTTTAGGTTGATCTACATGTGTTTGTACTTCTAATTCAGGTGCTGTCTGTGCCTTTACAGGAATAATAGGAGCCGCACCAGGACCACTGTTTAATAGTACTGTGAGACCTTGTACTGCTGTCGCCACTTCACTTTTAAATGTAGCACCTAAAAGACTGCTCATATACATTTGTCCCTGTGTGCCCACAGAGATTCCTCCTACTCCAACATCTAAATCATATTTTAGCCCTGACTGCCTAATCATGCCTGCCGCATTTATATCAAAGTCGCCGTCTTTGGATGTGAGTTTTGTTCCTGTACCAGCATGTGCTGTAAATTCACCTACACTCTCTAATCTTATATGTCCGCCGTATCCAAGAGGACCACCTGGTAAAGGTATTCCTTTTTTAGGTATACCAACATTTTTATCCCCAAGTGTGTCTCCTGCGGCTTTTATTTTTACGTCGCCACCTGCCTCTATTTTTATATCTTTATCTGCACGTAGGTTAAAATCTCCTTTAGTTCTTACATTAAAAGATCTTTCACCGTATAAATTTATAGACCCGTCTGCACCCAATTCAACCCAGGCTCTACCGCTTTTGTTAATGATATAAACTGTGCCAGTTGTATCGTCTAATAATAACTGATTACCACCGCCCGTTCTTAATCTTATATTTCTACTGTTAAGATTGTCGTCCATTATAAACTGGTGACCAGTGTGTCTATGACCGTCATTTTTGGCGTCTTTAGGACCGGGTGTTAAAATACCAAATACTTCACTTGGTGATTCTCTTTTTGCACCACTAGATGATGCACCTCTTATTGTGTCGTTTATGAGACCCTGTTTTGTGATTGTTTCTGCTAAATCGTCATGCACTGGCCTTAAAATATCAGTACCATCTTCTGGCATGGGGTCAAATTTATTTTTTTCTGCTACAGGTAAGTTGTTCCCTAATGCACCGTAATTTCTGACACTACCAGGTATGCCTGGTATCATATGATTTGCTCTATGTGGGTATAAACAACTAATAATGAAAGGATATTTCATATTGCCGTCACCAAAAGCAACAAGTACAATATTACCTTTATCGGGCGGTACCATCCACATACCATAAGATTTTTGTGTGCCTATAAATGATTTCGTATCATTAACCTGGATTGCCGCATAATTTGTTCCACCTGCAAACGGTGAGCTCCAAATACATTCAAAGTATCCGTTTTTATCTTCTTTATTTTTTGCTAGGGAGGCGATGAATACTGTAAGTGTACCTGTTTTGGTAATGTCTGTTGTAGCCATTACTTCGCCCAGATAAATGCCTGCTCTTTTACTAGTTCTTAGTTGTTTCCTATTAATCGGATTATTTGTTGACTGTTTACTACTATCCATCTATTATCTCTATGACAATGGTACACCGTCAGGACCAATATTGCTATTAAGTACTTCATCTATTACACCTTCACGAGCCACGTCACCTCTTCTTTCTTCAAACTGTGTGTTAATTTCCTGTTTAATTTGTTCTAACATAGACATTTCGTATGCGTTATTTTTCTTAGCATGTAAGTCGCATGTAAATAATCCATTACTGAAATTTAAGGTTGTTTTTAAACACTGATAAACACCACTCATAGTATAATTTATCCCAGAAAAATCATATAATCCTGTATTTTGGTCTTCATCGTCTATATTAAAATCTAATTTTCTTGGACTCTCTAAAACAAGTAAAAAATCTGTGTCTGAATCATCGTAAGACATACCAAATAAATTTGTTGTTAGATGTTTTTCTGGTTTGACATTAATACTAGTGTTTTCGTTTATACTTCCTACTGCATCATCATATAAATTATTATTTCCTATCCACCAAGGATCTCCCCTAACAGTCATATTAATTTCTAATGTACTTTTTGTTTTATTACTGTGAGCATCCATTAAATGAGAAAACATACTGGGTCTAAACGATCCCCTTTCTCCTGGAGCATTTGTAGTTTTATCGCCGGGTTCTACTGATTTAACCGCAGTTTTATTTCTAACATTTGCTAATACAACATTTTTAGCAATTTGTTCATCTCGTATAGCATCTTGATCAGACCCGTCACCCTCTAAACCTTTAATAAGTTCAGAAGAATACAAAAAGTCTATATACCCCTTGTCATTATAGGAAAGGTCATCATCAAATTCGTCACCATCAGTGGGAGACCCCTCCTGAGGTGCTGTTACTTTTTTAACAAGTTCGTTACTTGCTAATGCAGAACTTATCTGTTCATCTGCTAAACTTTCTGCTAATTGTTGAGCTTTTGTGCCGTTAATGTCGTTTTCAATTTCTTTAATTTCTGCATCAGTGAACCCAACATATTCACCAAACTGTCCTAAAATATTACTAAATTCATACCCTTTTCTTTGCTCATCAAATTTGTTTTTTAAATCAGTAAGACCTGCTAATATACCTTGCTTTTTAGATTCTTTCTTTTGTTTTTCTACAACAGGAGCCTTATCTTGAACATTTTCAGAGGCTTCGTCCTCAGTTAGTGATGTTGCTGTAGCCATTGCGGCTTGATCTGCAAAACTTCCCTCTCCGTAATAAGGAGATGTAAGAACAAATGCCTCATCAAAACGTAAATTTAAATCTATAACTTGATCGTTTTTACCTGTAAACATATAATAATATTCTTTGTATATTTTAAGATCATTAATTCGTTTCTTTACGTTTTCCAATTGTAAATTTTGACCAGCATTAAGTTCATTCATAGAAACGCCTACGTCTGTACGGCTTTCTCTTGTAAGCACAGGTTCAAATATAAAAATTCTTTTATATTCATTGCGTTTTGTATCAAGTTTATTATAATCTATAATTACTTTTGTATTAATTTTATACCAACTAATAAAAGCCTGATCTAATTCAACACTACTTCTTGGATCATTTGGATCTGTCATTCTGGTTGCTTTTTTAAATAGATCTTCACTTAGTGATAAAATTGTTGCTAAAATATCTTCAAAACTTTCTTTTTCAGGAAAATTAATTATTACCCCTTGTGTACGAGGAATAGCCAAAGCGCCTGTGGTCTCCGGATTTAAAAAAACGCTGGTTGGATTCGACTCTAATTCTAATGATGGTCCGTCTCCTGTGTCATCTGTAATTTGCTGATTTTCTTCTTCATCGCCTCCAACAGTAAATGTTCCTCCTGGAAATCTTTGAGCAAATTCTTCTTTAAGTGCTATACTATGAAATAATTTGTCTTGTAATAAATGTTCATCGCCTTCATATTCATCGCTTGTAACTTGAACCTCTTTGTGAACACCGTCTATAGTTGGTGTCCTACTAGCAGAATTTTGTATTAAATTATCTACATTTATTATAACTTCATCTGCTACAGTTCCATCCTTTTCTGCATTTTCTTTAAGTTTTGCATTCCATACTGATTGCAAACTTCCATCACCGTCGTTTAGTAATGTTCTTAATGTTGTACCTGTGATTTTTAATTGTTTGGGTATTCTGTAGTTTTGGTCAAATAATGCTATGTCATTATTTGGTGTTGCTGTAAAATCATATATACCTCCTTCCGGTGTAATTTCCATAGTATATGTTACAGCACCTAGTTGAAAAAAGAAAGGGCCTTTTATAACAATAGGTGAGCCACCACCGTCTTCATTAGAGTTCGCATCTTGTCCTACATATCCTTTGAATTCTATTTCTAAAATTAAAGGCAACTCCGTCGCTTCATATCCACAAAAAGATTTTGTTGCCGAAAGTCTGTCTAATAATGTTACTGCGCCTGCTTCTGTTAATGTAAATTTAACCTGAGCCGCTTTATCTGGGAAATTTAATATACTGAGATTATCTATATTGATATCCGTACTTCCAGTTTCTGCAATAATTACTATATCTCTGGGATCAGGTGTGGTACGTTTTACATCAAATTCCTCTCTGCCATATTCGTTTTCTCGCTCTTGTTGTGATTTTTGTCTTTCTATTAAATTATTTTGTTCGATTGCCGCGGCATCTTTCTTCTTCATGAATAATCTAAGTTTGTATGTTGATACATCAAAATTATCTAAAATATTGCCGGCTACAGGATGATCAAGGTATAGTGAATCCCTAAAGGTCTTACTTGCGTCGGTGGGGTCAAGACCTAATTTTTTAAGTGTTTCGTCAGCGATATTACTAATCGGGCCTTCTTTTCTTTGTTCAAATAGTCTATCTAATTCTGCACGTTCTTCTGTGGTAAGTAGACCATTTCCTACAAGGTCCAGTTTATTTCCATCGTATGTTATAGTCTCATCGCCCTTACCCAGAGCTTGTTCATCAGCAGTAGTCTTTCTTTTGCCTATATTGCCTTTTATTCTATTATCATTTTGTATAATTTGATCATAATAATTTGTGAAGTCACCTAGTGTGCCCTTTTGTGCAATCTCGGTTAAATTAAATAAGTTTGTGGTTAATCCATATGGCTGAAATTTAGGAGGTGTGTAATTGGACATTATCTACCTCTAAATCTTAATACAATATTCTCTGCCGGTAGTTTGATTGTTTTACCTGCTTTGAAATCTCGTATAGGGTCACGTATTTCATCTAAATTTCTCATAGCAAAAACCCACCATAGTCTAGAACTTTCGTATAATTGGTATGCTAAAAGATCAGGCCTTTCATCATATTGTTGAGGTATTACATAATCTTCATCATAAGGTGATGCTTGTATTGTAGGTAACTTATTTACATCCAAAAATTTTCCTTCCATGACTGAAAAATTTTTAATAAATGATTCGTTAGTATAAGTAGCCATTAAATAAATCCGTCCTTATAAAGTTTACCATTTCTAAATGATTCAACATTAAATTTCTCTCTAACTTTCTTAGGTGTTAATGCTGGTACCAAGTTAATACTGATATTCATTCTAACTGGCATGTATGTGGTTTGATCTTTACCTGCTACTTTTGTTTTTACAGGAATATAATCAACATCATCTGGTAACTGTATTGTGTAGTCTCTTAAAATTACTGGTACTTTATTAAATCCATGCTCTCCCATGTATTCAAAAAGTAATACCGGTGGGGGTGTGCCTTTTTTATCTGGTCCTGTTTGGTCACCAAAATAACTTTTTGTAACTGTTCTTAAAAAATGAAATACTGCCAAAAGATATTGTGCATCATATATGTCATTTGCATAAAAGTCTGCTGTAACAGGTAATATAGGCGGTCTTGTTGCACTATATGAATATATTGGATAGTTCATACCATGTAAAAGTTGCTCTGCATATTCCACGATACCTGATATAAAGATGTTTGGTGTTGTTTGCCAAACTAAGCCACCAGCACGTCTTAAAGGTTCTAATAGACCATTATTATCAGCAGAGTAAATTACATCTGCACCACCGTCTTTAGGTCTCAATCTAGCTCTCCAGTCAGACCTTGGTACACTACCGCCTTGAGCAGACTTGTTTTGAACAAGTCCTGCATTTATGACTTGATCTGATAATTCTTGTGAGTTTAATTGCTGAGCCTGAAAAAATGTATTATCTGAATAATTTTCAATACCACCTGCTAATCCAGGCAAAAATGCATTGAGAACACTTTGTACTCTAGGGTCTAACTTACTTACAGCCTTGCCTGCTTTTTTAGTTAGATAGTTATTTACTGATTTTTCAAAAAATGACATTATAAATCTCCATGCTTATATTTATCGTATTCATTAAAACTAGTTTTAATCTGCCAGTTTTACTAAATACTAATTGACATACACAAAAGACTGTGTATAATACTAACAATATAAATGAACGATAATTTTGAGGAGAGTTAATGGCACAGCCTAAAAAAGTTAATTATCTTAATAATAGAGATATATTAAAAGAAATACACAAAAGCAAGATGTCTTTTTGCTATCTTGCAGACGAAAAATATTCTATATTTGATATCATATTAGAAGATGTCAAAAAAATCAATAGAAACAGCATAAAATTAGCCAGAGAAAACAGGGCCGCTAGGATACAATATGATGGGTATCAGGCCGCAATGGCAACACATGATGTTAAGGATTATAAAAATAAACCCAAACAAAAAGAATTTGCTGTAGACCCTAAAGAGATACCCTTAGAGGATTTAGTATTTAGGGTTATGACATATGATCATATTCCAGATGCCCCAGGCAGAAAGAAAAATCCCAAAAACGAAGCAGAAACCAAAGAAAGAGTAAACTTCCCTGCATATAAACATTATGCTTATATAAATGATGAACTTAAAGAAGTTGCTAGAAGCCATTGGGAGGGCAGTTTAAGTAATGGGCACTTTAGTGTTTCTCATGGAACCCTAACAAATAAATTAGGAATCATGTTTTTAAAACTAGTTGAAAGATATAGTCATAGATCTAATTGGCGTGGATATACTTATGTTGACGAAATGCGAGGACAAGCAATTCTTCAATTAGCACAAATTGGATTGCAATTTAACGAAGCAAAATCAGATAATCCATTTGCATACTATACTGCGGCGGTTAATAATAGTTTTACAAGAGTTCTTAATATGGAAAAAAGGAACCAAACAATCAGAGACGATATTTTAATAGACTCTGGACATTTACCAAGTTATGGCAGACAAATAAGGCACGAAGAAGAAATGAGAGCCATTAGAGAATCTGCACAAAATGAATCAAACCCAGAATAATTTATGAGTCAGTTGTTTAAGACAGCGGCCTGTTTTACGGACATACATTACGGATTAAAACAGAACAGTCGTTTACACTTACAGGATTGTGAGAGATATGTTGACTGGTTTATTGCAGAAGCAAAAGCCAGAAATGCAGAAACTTGTATATTCCTTGGTGACTGGCATCATCACAGAGCAAGTGTTAATGTTGCTACAATGAATGCAACTATCAGAGATCTTAAAAAAATAAATGAAGCATTTGAAACTGTTTATTTTATAACAGGTAATCATGATTTATATTACAGAGAAAAACGTGATTTAAACAGTATTGAATACGCCAGAGACCTGTCTAATTTTGTAATGGTGGACGAACATTTTGTCCAAGATGACGTTGCTATTATACCTTGGCTTGTAGGGGACGAACACAAACAAGTAGCAAAGATGGATGTCAAATATATGTTTGGACATTTTGAATTACCTTACTTTAAAATGAATGCAATGGTAGAGATGCCAGACCACGGAGGTATAAACGACAAAATGCTGAGTGGTCCTGAATATGTGTTTAGTGGCCATTTCCATAAACGCCAATATAAAAATAATATACATTATATAGGAAATGCTTTCCCACATAATTATGCAGATGTAGGAGACGAAGAAAGAGGAGCAATGTTTTTGACATGGGGCGAAGAACCTCAATATGTAAATTGGGAAGATTGTCCTAAGTATAGAGTATTTACATTAAAAGAACTATTGGACAACCACCAAGATTTATTAGATGAATACACTTATGCAAGGGTAAAATTAGATATTAGTATTTCATATGAAGAAGCAAATTTTATCAGAGAAAAATTTGCAGAACAATATAAGGTTAGAGAATTACAACTTATTCCTGTAAAAGACGAAGAAGAATTTGAGGGCGGTGATATAAGTTTTGAAAGTGTTGATCAAATAGTTTTACAACAACTTGAAACAATAGAAAGCAACACGGTAGACAAACAAAAATTAATTGATATTTACAATGAGATCGAGATACAATAATAATGGGCAAATTAAGACAATGGTTTAGACGTTGGTTTGACAAACAAATAGAACTAAGTTTTCAACGTCAAGCAAACAAATTATTTTTAAAAGGTCAAAAGACAAAGAATGCTAAAAATTAAAAACATATCAGCAGGTAACTTACCAGATGAAGTAAATGTTATCATTGAGATACCAGCAAATTCATCTCCTGTAAAGTATGAGATAGATAAAGAGTCTGGTGCAATGTTTGTAGATAGATTTTTATCGTCTCCTATGTTTTATCCTTGTAACTATGGATTTGTACCAGATACATTAGCAGAAGACGGTGACCCTACTGATGTATTAGTTATAACACCGCATCCACTAATACCTCATAGTGTTATTACTGTTAGGCCCGTTGGTGTATTATTAATGACAGACGAAGCAGGAAAAGACTCTAAAATATTAGCAGTTCCTACAGATAATTTATCAGAGGCGTACAGACATATTAGATGCATTGATGATGTAGAAACAACACTTAAGAATCAAATTGAGCATTTCTTTAAGTATTACAAAGATCTAGACGATGGCAAGTGGGTGACTATTGAAGGATGGGGCGATGCCGAAGAAGCCAAGCAAGAGTTATTAAAGGATAGACATGCTAAAAATTAAAAACGTTTCAGCAAAAAACTTTATGAGTGTTGGCAACAACACACAGGCAGTTAATTTTGACAACTGCCAACTTACACTTGTATTAGGACATAACTTAGACATGGGTGGAGACGGTAGCAGAAACGGTACTGGTAAAACTACTATAATAAATGCATTAAGTTATGCACTTTATGGGGAAGCATTAACAAACATCAGACGTGATAACCTTATAAACAAAACAAACGGTAAAGGAATGATTACTACTGTTGAATTTGAGATTCAAGATAAAAAGTACAGAATAGAAAGAGGAAGAAGACCTAATATTTTAAAACTGTTTATAGACGGAGAGGATGTTTTAGATAATGAACAACAAGGTGATAGTAGAGAAACACAAAAAGAAATTGAAAAGATAATTGGTTTCCCTCATAATATGTTTAAGCATTTAATTGCTCTCAACACATACACAGAACCTTTCCTAAGTATGAAAGCCAATGACCAACGTGATATGATTGAACAGTTATTAGGTATAACTGAGCTTTCTAAAAAAGCAGAAGTTCTTAAAGAAAGACAAAAAGTTACTCGTGAAAGTATCAAAGAAGAAGAAATCAGAATAAATGCTGTGGAAGAAAGTAATAAAAGAATTGAAAAAAATATTAATGAGATAGAAAGTCGCAGTAGAGCCTGGGAAAAAAATAAGGATGACAAATTAATAGAGTTAGGCGAAAAAATTATTCGCATGGAACGAATAGATATTGATGCCGAATTAGAAAATCATAAATTGTTATCTACTATAAAAGAAAAAATTAATCAAAAAACTACATTAGAAGCAGATCAGAAAAGACTGACTAATAGTGCTGATCGCAGTAAAAATAAACTGGAAGAACTTAAAAGTAATTTAACAAGAGCCAAAGAGGGTGTATGTCCTGCATGTGGGCAAGATACAGCACATTTAGAAACACATGAGGAATATACCGAAGAATTACAGGAAAAAATCACAGCAGAAAAAGAATACTATGATGATTTAGAATTACAACTATTAAAAACATGTGGAGCAATAGATGAAATAGGTGATATTCCTGAAGCATCGGATGTATATTATAATACATTGGAAGAAGCATTAGAACATAAACATAATCTTGTCACGATGCAGTCAAATTTAGAAACAATGGCATTAGATGTAAATCCGTACATAGAACAAATAGAAGGACTAAAAACAACTGGTATACAAGAAATAAGTTTTGAAACAATGAATGAACTTACTCATTTACAGGAACATCAAGAGTTTTTATATAAGTTATTAACAAGTAAAGATAGTTTTATTAGAAAGAAAATAATAGATCAAAATATAGCATACTTAAATCACAGATTGGCACACTATTTGGATAAACTAGGACTTCCACATGATGTTAAATTTGCTAGTGATTTAGGTGTAGAAATTACAGAATATGGCAGGGACTTAGACTTTGATAATTTGAGCAGAGGTGAACGTAATAGACTTATACTTGGATTAAGTTGGGCATTCAGAGATATGTATGAAAGTTTAAATAGGCCTATGAATTTAATGTGTATTGACGAACTTATAGATTCAGGTATGGATACTATGGGTGTAGAAAATGCACTTGGCATACTTAAAAAGATGCACAGGGAACAAGGCAAAAACATCATGCTCATTTCTCACAAAGAAGAACTAGTCGGACGTGTAAATAATGTTTTAACAGTCGTTAAAGAAGGCGGCTTTACAGCATATAACACGGACACTGAGTATCTTGATGGCTAATTGGCTTTACAAAAACAAAACAGTAACAACATTACCAGACGATTGTGAGGCATTTGTATATCTAATAACGAATAACACAAATGGAAAAATGTATGTTGGTAAAAAATTAGCCAAATTCAAAACAACCAAACCTCCCTTAAAAGGTAAAAAGAACAAACGTCGTGGCACCAAAGAAAGCGATTGGCAAACTTATTGGGGTAGTAACGATCATCTCAAAGAAGACGTTGAATCATTGGGAGAAGATAAATTTACACGAGAAATTTTGTACTTTTGTTCCAGTCGAGGCATTGCAAGTTATTTAGAAGCAAAGGAACAATTTGACAGAAAAGTATTACTCACAGACGATTATTATAATGGAATTATCAATGTCAGAGTGGGCGGTTCAAAAATCCTCAAGGAAGAGCTCAAAGACATATAAGTAGGTGTGTTAAAACGAAAGTTAAAACACAATTCACTAAGGCATACAAAGGCACAAACATAGGACTATACACCGGCCCCAACAGAGGCAAATTAAATCTGGCTCCTTGACAATCCGGCAATGGCAACACCCGGTGCGAGATACTGGAGATGTATAGCGGCAAAGTACAAACACACGACAGACAGTATAAAAGGATGTAAGCTCTGAGAAAAAGCAACTTACAAGTTATATAACTAAACTTACCTAGGTTATATGATTTCCGTGAGATTCGTGACGGTAGTGTATGGGGACAGAAGGCTCACTGGTTCCTAGTAGCACCCGAGGTTAAGATGGCGACGGCATCACATGATGACTTCATTCTCACCTGTATAGGTGAGTTATGGCTTCAACATACATGATAACGGTCTACTTAAAAAATTCTTTCAAACAAATGAAAGAACGAAGTTTACGAAGTGATTGAATGTAGTTTGAAAAGGTCCGTAGGACCTATATAGAGTTTAAAGATTAAAGTTGTTCTGTTGGAGATTTGCCTGCTTTTGCTTGATTATAATCATTTATAGTTTTAACTAATGAAGCTCTTTGTTTTGATGACATTTCCCATGCTTCAGACCAGGTGACAGATCCATTACTATACACAACTAGTTCAGTTATGTTTTTCTCTATGGCGTCTGTTTCTTCGTTGAGCTTCCTAAGGTATGCCACTACCTCCTCAGGCTCTGATTGAGCTAGGAAGCCGTGAAAAAATTTACGGGATTAAAGTTTACCTGTGCTTGGAACTCATATGGTTCTTCTTCAGTACCACATGCAGTACATCTCATGAGTACTTCTTTGTTTACACCTATATTAGAAATCTCTGAGATAAATTCTTCTATCTGTTTTCCAACAGCACTTTCACAGTTTTCTAAAAATTCGCGAATATTATTTGAGTCATTAACGATTATGTCATCGCTGTCTTTATCAACGGCAGGAATTGTGATAGAAGCCACACTATCCACCATTATATCAAAATTTAATTGAGAAAGTTCTATAAAATTACTATTAAATGCACGAATTCTTTCCACTTCATCATCTATGGTAGCAATTGATTGTAAACTTCTTTCACTTCTAAAGTTTGCTACTCCGGCCTTTACTGTAGTTTCATAACTAAAAGGTCTAATTTCTACTAGTAGACCTGTATCAGTATTAAATTGATATGCATCATCTAATGTACTCATAGTGGATAAAGCACCCTCTACACTGACGTTTTCAGTGACAACTTCTTCACATTTATCACAAGTGCTGGATACCTCCATATCATCACCATAAGTAGCACCCTGAATAGCAATTAGTAATGCATCTATGTCATTACTTAAAAGTTTTCTTGGTAATTTGATTGTTGGTATACAACTGCTAATTACTGTGGCAATTGCTTCACCGTTTAATAATGCATCTGGATTTTTTAGCATTAGTTCATCCTTAGCAGTCATGGGATATACTGGTAATTCTCCAGTTTCCGACATGTCTACTACATCCGGGGTATAAAATTTACCTTTACTGGGTAATTGTGTATATAACTTTGGCGACCTAAAATGTCCTGCTAGTGGATTGGTATTATCTGCCATATTAAAACTCCTGTTAATTAAGTTGATAAATATACATAGTGATAATTTATCATGTAGTATTTATCTTCATTAAATACGCATATAATAGAGAAACCGGTAATGGCAAATTTTAAGGGTACGATAACAGACAGTGAAAGCAACACATATAACGTTGATGTGTCTGTGCCTGATTTTGCCCTGGAATCAACATTAAAAAAGATAGAAGATATTTTAAGTAAGTCAACTAAACTTAATTCTGACACAAAAGAATCCATAGAAAAACTAGTTAAAGAAACAAAATCAGGCAATGAGAAAAAAGAAACTGATAACCTAGTTAAAACAATGGAAAAGTTCTTTAAAGAAAATCAGTCTAAAAAGAAAACACTCAGAGAAAGAGTTAGTGCTGATGTTCTTGATAATATGGAAAGGGACTTCAGACAGGTTGGTAATGCTGTAACTACTTTAACAACAGTATTAATAACAGCAGGTGCAGTTGCAAGTACATTCTTAGTAAAAGGATTTACAAATTTAGGTGAAGGGTTAAAAACATTAACCGATGTTGGTGGTGCTTTTGGTGATTCTCTCTCACAAACAAGTATAAGTGCAGAAGAGAATATCCTGTCCATGAACAAACTGGGCTTGACAACAGGTCAGGCTGTTGAAGTACTGGGTAATTATTCAAGGACTATGGCGGTATTAGGCCAAAGTAGTGTAGTTGGTGCAACAAAATCTTTCTTAGACTTATCAGACGGCGGATTAGCATTTGGTTCAACTCTTCAAGATGCAACAGAATTCTTGCAAGAAGACTTAATGTTCAGAACAATGATGTTGAGAAGAGATCAGATCAACAATGAACAAGCAATTAGAGATTCTTTAGCATTAAATCGAAATCTCAGAATGTTCTCTACATTACTAGGTATTAACAGTGATGAATTAAAGAAAAATGCTCAGAATGTTATAGACGGAAATACAGCCTTTAAAGCCTATGCGGCTAGTTTGCAAAACGGCCAAAGTGTTATTACAGGTGCAGAAATGTTGGCAACAGGGTTGTTTGGTTCGTTAGGTGAAGCAGGACAACAGGTTGCAAATGGTCTTTTAACAATATCTGCTACTGGTGTTGGTGCTATAGATGATTTTGTAAATGAGTTAGTGCCTTTGGCTCCTGGCGTTGCTAGAGTGGTTGAAGATGTTGCGAAAGGATTAAGATCAGGGCGTATAGACCAGTCAAATGCCAACCAAGCAGTATTAAGAATAACAGAAGCATTTGCTAATGTAGACCCATCAACAATCAATCAACTAATACCTATTATTTCAGGATTAGGTGGCGAGCTTGCCGGAACTTCAGAAGTTTTGGTACAAGGATTTATTAATGCAGGTAATAGTGTTGACAAATTAAGACAGCAATTAGATATGCCACTTGCATTTAGTGATACACAAAGCGGTCTTATCACATTCCAAAACATTGTAAGTAAAGCACAAGGAGCCTTGTCAGGTTTCCAAAATGCATTGGTGATAGGTGCAAGTCAAGGATTAAATGGATTTAGTAAATTACTTGATTCCGCAATACAGAACGAAGAATTTGCAGAAATGCTTACAAATGCAGGTAGAAGATTTGGCACAATATTTAATAATGTGATTTCAAGAATGGGCGGTATGGATGCCGCAATAGCAAAGATTTCAGACGGCATAGGATATCTGCTTGAAGAAGGTGCACAATTATTTGAAAATATTTTAAATGGGTTTGTGGACAAACAAGGCAACTTGCAAATATATCAAGGCTTTGTCAACATGATAGCAGAAGGCCTAGTAGCGGCACTAAAATTAGCAGGTGTTGTTATAATGGAAGGCTTTAAAATAGCAATTACAAATATGGATGTAGTTGGTGCAATAGTTGGAGGCTTTTTGACCTTGTTTGCACTAAAAAGTTTGGCTACAGCCGTAACAAGTGTACTTATTGCAGGAATGACCTCTTTATTTACAAAAGCGGCGGCTGGATTGGGTTTAACTACTACATTAACAACTGCAACGACGGCAGGAACATCAGCCGCAGGTGCGGCCGCAACAGGCACCGCCGCTAATAAACTTTTAAATAAAGATGGTAAACCTAACAACAAGCCCAAAGCAAACAAAACAACAACTAAAGGAGTACTAAAAGGTGCTACTAGAGTTGCTGGTAAATTCCTACTACCTGTAACTGCGGCATTGGGACTGTATGATGCCTTTCAAGGTTTTGGTGCAGATCAGAATGCTTCATTTACTGGCAAAATGGCAAATGCAGGTTCCAGTTTATTAAATGGTTTAACCTTTGGATTATTAGGTAGCAGTTCCAAAGAAATTGCAGAAAGAGCTCAAGGAAAAGAGGTTGAATCTAATACAGCACTAGACAGCAATGTTGCCTTAAGAGAAGCAGTGATGAATGTTACTGCAAAATCTATGACAATACATATTACAGACCCAACTATTGTTAGATTGGTTAATCCTGTGATGAATACAACTAATAGGTTGAATGCAACACAACGTAATAATACTGCTCCAATAGATGTTGTTACGGCGACACAAAGGGAAATTGATACTGCAACTAATATTCAAAACAGTGGCATAGATCCTAAGAATTATACACCTGAGGAAAAAGAACTAGTAGACAAAGTAAACAACCTGTCCGATCAACAAACATCGGTTTTACAACTTATGCTTAGTGAATCTAAAAAACAAACTAAACATCTTGCAGATTTACTAAACAAAGACTTTAACGATTAATTTCCAGTTTCCTGTCAAATATTAAAATCACTCTTGACACAATACGATAAATAGTGTAATATAACTAAAAGGATTATATTTATGAGTTGGAGAAAATACTTTTCTAGTGTCGATAACAGTGGTTTACCATTAAATGTAACAGGTAATACCCCTGAAGGAGGCCCAGGAGCGGCAACAAGCAGATATGCTAGTTGGTTGCCGGAAGTTTATGCCGGTTCTCCTAACCGTTTGATGAGATATATGCAATATGATCAAATGGACAATGACTTAGAAATCAATTCAGCATTGGACACAATAGCAGAATTTGGTACTCAAGAAGATGAATATAGTGGACTTCCTTTTGAAATAAACTATAATAGAGACCCTTCTGACACAGAACAAAAGATAATTACTAAGACCCTAACTCAATGGTGCAGGCTCAATGAGATGCATAAAAGAGCATTTAGAGTGTTCCGTAGCACTATAAAATACGGTGATCAATTCTTTATTAGAGACCCAGAGACTTATAAATTATTTTGGATAGACCCTGCTAATGTAGAGAAAGTTATTGTTAATGAAAGTGAAGGCAAAAAGATAGAAACATATTTCATTAAAAATTTAGAACCTAACTTTGCAGATATGGTTGCTACAGATGTGTCCGGATTACATGCAAGGCCATATGGCTCCGGTGCCGGAATGATGGGCGGTGGACTTCAAGGACCGCAAACTGGTAACTATTTAACTGGTGCAATAGACGGTGTAGACCAGGGTGTTCCTGTAGATGCAAAACATGTTGTTCATATAAGTTTAACTGAAGCAATGGACCATGCATGGCCTTTTGGTGTAAGTATTTTAGAACCAATATTTAAAGTATTCAAACAAAAAGAATTATTAGAAGACAGTATTATTATATACAGGGTTCACAGAGCACCTGAAAGACGTGTGTTCTTTATTGATGTGGGTAACATGCCACCACATAAAGCAAGACAGTATTTGGAACAAGTAAAATACGAAGTACAGCAAAAACGTGTTCCTAATAAAAAGTCAGATGGCAGTAGTGTTGCAGATGCGGCCTACAATCCAATGAGTATGTTAGAAGATTACTTCTTTGCACAAACGGCAGATGGTAGAGGTAGTAAAGTAGACACACTACCAGGCGGTGAAAACTTAGGACAAATAGACGATTTAAGATATTTTAATAATAAACTTTTAAGAGGTTTAAGAGTACCAAGCAGTTACTTGCCTACTGGACCAGAAGATGGAAGTAGTGTTTATAACGACGGTAAAGTGGGTATTGCTTACATTCAGGAATACAGATTTGCTAGATACTGTGAAAGATTACAAAAACAAATACAAGAAGATTTAGATACAGAATTCAAAATGTTCCTCAAACACAGAGGTATAGAATTAGATAATTCAGATTTCTTTATTACATTTAATAAACCAATGAACTTTAGTTCATATAGAGACCTACAAATTGATCAGGAAAGAGCTAACTTGTTTAATACATTGGCGGCTACACCGTTCTTAAGTAATCAATTTAAATTGAAGAAATATCTAGGTCTTACAGAAGACGAATTTAAAGACAACGAAGAATTATGGCGTAAAGAAAACGGTTATGAAAAATTTGTTGATGGTGAAAAACAAGCAGATCTCAGAAATCTTGGTATAAGACCAGAGCCTGATGCATCGGTAACACCTGGAGCAGATTTAGACTTTGGTGATTTACCTGATCAAGCAATGGATAATACAGACGATCTAGGCATAAATACTACTGATACAAATCCAAACCAAATACCTGGTGGGAATACACCAGAACTTTAATATGAGATTAAACGAATTTTACAATCCTGAATTTGATGAGTTTCAAAAACAACATCAAGATGATACAAGAAAGAGCAAAATGACTCTTGAAACTCTTGGCAAACTCAGAAAAGTTCGCGAAGTACAACGTGCAGAAGAGTTAGAACATGCAAAATTTCAGAAGGTAATGTATGCTACTCCAGTTGACAATAATAATGCATTTTAGATAAATACTTTAGAGAAACAACTAAAAAACATCAAAAACACTCAAAAAACACCTTTTTATACATAAAAACACAACTTTACTATAAGTAATTAGATGGCTCGGTATATTTCCGAGCTGAGTGTTCAATCACTTTAAATTTTATATGGAGAGACCACAATGTCAGAATCAAGAAGTAAATTAGAAGAAATTCTTGAACTTCTCCTTGCTGAAGAAAACGAAAAAGCAGAAGAAATGCTTCATGAGTATGTTGTTGCAAAAGCAAGAGCAGAATATGAAAAAGTTCTAGATGAAGACGTTTCTGAAGAAGAAGCAGTTGAAGAAATTGAAGAAGCAGAAGAATCAGAAGAAGAAGCAGTTGAAGAGGCTGAAGAATCTGAAGAAGAGGCTGTTGAAGAATCAGAAGAAGCAGTCGAAGAAGAGTTCGAAGTTGATGAAGTAATTGATCAATCAAACGATTTTGAAGATGATATTCTTGCTGATGAAGAAGAAATCGAAGCAGACGAAGTCGGCGAAGAAGAAGAAAGCGAAGAAGAGGAAGAAAACGGAGACCTAGAGGACAAAGTTGACGACCTAGAAGACGAGCTTGACGAACTTAAAGCAGAATTCGAAAAATTGTTAGCAGACGACGAAGAAGTCGAAGACGGTGAAGAAGCAGAAATGGACGCAGAAATGGACATGGAAGACGAACTCGATTTAGAGTCAGTTGAATATGATCTTGATGAAGAAGTTGCTGAAGAAGATGAAGTTGTTGAAGAAGCAACTAAACTTCAAGATAAAGCACCTGAAGTTGCTAAAAACGAAAACCCAGACAACAAAGAATCTTCACTTACAAATGCACCTAAGAAAACATTTGTAGTTGACGGTCAAAAAGCAGGCATCGAAAATAAAGATGGCGGCGAAGGTAGTATGGGCGACAACAAACCAGCAGATAACACACCAACAGATAACATAAACGTTGAACCTAAAAAGGCGTAAGTCTTTTTAATTAGGAGTAACTGATGGCGAGAAAACTATACGAATACATGAGTCCTGAGCAGTCTAAGGTTCAGATTACTGAATCTAATGACGGTAAAGACCTGTTCATGCAAGGATTATTCATTCAAGGTGATGTAAAAAACCAAAATGGTAGAGTATATCCCAAAGATGAAATAAGAAAAGCAGTAGAAAGTGTAAAATCTCGTTTATCTAGTGGTGAAACTGTAATGGGAGAGTTAGATCACCCAGAAGAATTACAAATTAACCTAGACCGTGTAAGTCACATAATAACAGATATGCATTGTGATGATTCAAACGGATTAGGAAAATTAAAAATCATAGAAACACCAATGGGTAACATTGCAAGAGCATTGTTAAAAGCAGGTGCTAAACTTGGTGTAAGTAGTAGAGGTTCAGGAAACGTTAACGAAAGTGGTAAAGTTTCCGACTTCGACATAGTAACAGTGGACATTGTGGCACAACCAAGTGCACCAGATGCCTACCCAAAGACAATCTATGAAAGTTTATTTAACATGCGAGGCGGAGCATCATTATTTGATACCGCTGGAGCATTAACACACGATAAAAGTGCAGAAAAGTATTTGATGAAAGCAATCACTGGTTTCATCAATGAATTAAAAATAAAGTAGGAGACTACGATGGCAGTGAATTTTAAAGACCTACTTGAAAATGCGGAACTTACTGAAGAAGTAAAATCTGCTCTTCAAGAAGCATGGGAAGGTAAAATTTCTGAAGCAAGAGAAGAACTTACTGCGGAACTTAGAGAAGAGTTTGCACAAAGATACGAGCATGACAAAGGTCAAATCGTTGAAGCAATGGACAAATTCATCTCAGAAAAAGTAACAGCAGAAGTGGCGGAAATTGCAGAGGAAAAAACAGCCCTTGCAAACGATCGAGTAAAATACACGAAAGCCATTAGTGAACATGCCAAAGTTTTAGACAAATTTGTAACTGAAATGGTTGCAAAGGAAGTTAAAGAACTTAGAGCAGATAGAACAAAAACAAGTGAGCATGTAGCAAAATTAGATAATTTTGTAGCAGAGCAACTTGCTAGTGAACTGTCTGAATTCCACGAAGACAAAAAAGGCTTAGTGGAGCAAAAAGTTAAAATGGTAAGAGAAGGCAAGAAGCAATTAGCAGAAGCCAAACAAGATTTCATTAAGAAAGCGGCAGACAAAGTTGAAAACGTTGTCAATAACGTAATTACTAATGAAGTTAAATCTTTCCGTGATGACATTACTAAGGCACGTGAAAATGACTTCGGTCGAAGAATTTTTGAAGCATTTGCAAATGAATATAACGTAAGTTATCTGAATGAAGCAAAAGAAATCAAGAAAGTAGAAAAAACAATCGCTGAGATGGAAACTAAACTTAACGAAGCACAGCAAATTATTGCTGATAAAGAAGAAGCAGTTGCTTTAACTGAGTCTAAGTTAAGAGTAGCAGAAGATCAAATGAATCGTAAAGAAACATTAAACGAACTTTTGGCTCCACTTGGCAAAGAGAAGAAAGAAATTATGTCAGACTTACTTGAAAGTGTTAAGACAGAGAACTTAGAGAAGCAATTCAATAAGTATCTTCCATCTGTTTTAGATGGCGAAACACCAAGAGTGAAGAAGACGTTGTCAGAATCAGTTACTAGTGAACACACTGGTAATAAGGCGGCTGTAATAACAGAAGCCGATGACAAAAGTGCGAATGATATCGTAGAAATTGATATGATCCGTAAATTAGCCGGACTTTCAAAATAATAACAGGAGTTAGAAATGGCAGAATTATTTGAAAGCAACTGGTCCGCAACTAAAGACGCTTTGCTTGAAGGCTTATCTGGAAACAGAAAATCTTCATTAGATGTGGTCCTCGAAAATACAAAGAGACATTTGTCAGAGGCCGCAACAGCAGGTGCCACAGGTGCAGGTTCAGTAGCAACATTAAACAAAGTTATGTTACCATTAATTAGAAGGGTTATGCCTTCAGTTATTGCTAACGAACTAGTAGGCGTTCAGCCTATGACTGGTCCAGTAGGACAAATCCACACACTAAGAGTCAGATATGCTGAAACTGGTGGTGGAGCAACAGCAGGTGACGAGGCTTTAAGTCCTTTTAAACTTGCAGGTAGTTACGCAGGTTCTCCAGACGCTACAGCGGCGGCTGAAGGAACAGCAGGTAACAAAATGTCAATCCAAATCTTAAAAGAAACTGTTGAAGCAAAAACAAGACGTTTAAGTGCTAGATGGACATTTGAAGCGGCACAAGATGCAGAAGCAATGCATGGCGTGGACGTTGAAGCAGAAATTATGCAGGCATTAGCTCAAGAGATCGTAGTTGAAATCGACCAAGAAATTATCGGTTCACTAAGAACTCTAGCAGGTGCTGGTACTACACTAGACTTTACAGGTTCATCATTAATTGGTACACCTGCATACGTTGGTGACAGACATGCATTATTGGCTATAGAGATCAACAGAGCGGCTAACAGAATCGCGGCTAGAACAAGACGTGGTGCTGGTAACTATATCGTTGTATCTCCAGAAGCATTGACAATCCTACAAAGTGCGTCAACTTCAACATTTGCTAGAACAACAGAAGGTTCTTTTGAAGCACCTACAAACACTAAGTTTGTTGGTACATTAAACGGAACAATCAAAGTATTCGTAGACAACTATGCGGCTGACGGTACAAAAGTACTAGTTGGTTACAAAGGTTCAAGCGAAACTGATGCTCCAGCATTCTATTGCCCATACATTCCATTAATGAGCACAGGCCCAGTGATGGACCCAAGCACATTTGAACCAGTAGTAAGTTTCATGACTAGATATGGTTATAAAGAACTTACAAATACTGCTTCATCTCTTGGTAATGCGGCAGACTACGTTGATGCGATTACTTTAAGTAACGTTGTATTCCAGTAAGCCTTAAAACTTACAGGTTCGTAGACGACCAGTTGCTAGTTTAACTAGAAACATTAAAAAGCACACTACGGTGTGCTTTTTTTTGACTGAAGATAATTATGATAAATAGTTCTATATATTGGGATTTTAATAAATGGCAACAAAACGTACCTACATAAATGCAGATGAAGAACTAGTAATCAAAGGTCAACTGACCATTGAAGGAAATGTAACTCAGATTGAAACAACTCAGCAGGTTACAAATCTTCAAGGCAATGTTTTCACTATTAACAGTGATGGTGATAATACTCCGGCCATATTAAATTTAAACAGTAACGGTACTTTAGGTTCATTAACATTTACTGATGGCGGTAATATTGCCGCAGAACCCGGACTACAAGGAAATTTATTTGTAGCATCTGGCCAATCTATTATTATAGACGGTGGCGGAAGTATAGGTGGTTCAGGATTTACAGGAAATTTAACAGGTACCGCCAGTAATGCAGATGCATTGAGTAGTGCAGTAACTTTAAATTTAAGCGGTAATGCAACAGGCAGTACAAGTTTTATAAATGCTGGAGACTCAGTAACTTTACCGGTCAATTTAGTAAACAGTGGAGTAACTGCAGGTACTTATGGTACAAGCAATGATGCGGCACAAATTACTGTTGATGCACAAGGTAGAATTACAACAGCAAGTGATGTTGCTATAAATCATGATGCTTTATTAAATTTTGTAGCAGACGAACACATTGCTCATAGTAGTGTAACTCTTACTGCAGGAGCAGGTTTAACTGGTGGTGGGGACATCACATCAAGTAGAACTTTTGATATTGTAGGCGGAACAGGTATAACTGTAAATGCTAACGATATACAAACAGATGATTCCTATATCAAAGGATTATTAAGTGCAAGTAATGGTGTTGACTACAATAGTTCAACAGGAGCCTTTCAAGCAGTTGAAAGTGAAATACAACATGATAGTTTAGATGGCTTTGTAGCAAATGAACATATAAATCACAGTGGCGTAACACTTACAGCAGGAACAGGTCTTACAGGCGGTGGCGATATAACTACAAGTAGAACATTTAATGTTGTGGGTGGCGATGGTATTACTGCAAATGCAAATGATATACAAGTAGACAGTACTGTAGTTAGAACAAGTGGTAATCAATCTATTGCAGGAACAAAAACATTTACCGGTACAGTAGATTTAAGTGGGGCAACAGTACCTGGCTTTACAGTTACTGGAGAATTATCAGTAACAGGAAATGTAAACTCACTTAACTATGTAGATCTACAGGTACAAAATTCAGAAATAATTTTAAACAGTAATGTGGTAACGGCTCAAGATGCAGTAATTAAAAATGAAAGAGGTTCCACAGGTAACGATACATATTTAAAATGGGACGAAGGAACTAGCAGATGGCAGTTTAGTAATGATGGTAGCACCGATAATAACATGCTACTATTTTCAGACTTTAGTGCAAGTAACGGTGTAGACTATAATAGCTCAACAGGAGCATTTCAGGCTGTAGAAAGTGAAATACAACATGACAGTTTAGATGGATTTGTAGCAAATGAACACATAGACCATACATCTGTAAGTATTACAGCAGGTACAGGTTTAACAGGTGGCGGCACAATAGCATCTACAAGAACATTGAATGTTATAGGCGGAGATGGTATTACTGCAAATGCAAATGATATTGAAGTAGATAGTACAGTAATAAGAACAACAGGTAATCAAAGTTTAGCAGGTGTAAAAACATTTACTGGTGAACTTTTGTTACCAACTACAGATGTAACAACCGAAAATGCTATATTTACAGACAGCAATGAAGCATGGGTATATGTTAATGGTAGTAAAAAACAAATTACGCCAACAAGCAGTTTAGGTACAGCAGAACAAGCCAATAGTTCTTTATCTTATTCTCTAGTAGGCAGTACAACAGGAACAAGTACATACGAACTATACGCAGGTAAAAGAACTATAGGCGTAGACGATTTTCATGCTATTAAAGGTTTAGAAGAAGGAACATATACAAGTTTAAGTGAAACTGCAACAGCAGTAACAATAGAAGCAGACATAAGTGCAATCAGAGGTGCATTTAGTGTTATTGATAACGGCGGTGATGGTAGTTTATCATATAATTCAGGTACAGGTGTTATTACATATACAGGCCCAAGTGCAAGTGATATTAGATCGCATTTTAGTGGCACTGGACTTATTGCGTATAATAGCGGAACAGGAGTAATTAGTACATCTGCAGACAATTATGGTAATTGGAATTTTGACACAGATACAAGTTCAAGTGAAAGTGTTTCTAGTGGCAACTTAGTTTCCATATTGGGTGGTAGTGGAATAGATGTAACACATAGTGGAAAAACTATAACAGTCACAAATACTAATAGTGCTGACATAACAGGTGTTATAGCAGGCTCTGGTTTGTCAGGAGGCGGATTAAGTGGTACTGTTACCCTGGACATTGGTGCAGGCACAGGCATAAGTGTTGCGGCTGATACAATAAGTGTTGACATGTCAGCATTTGATACTGATGATTTAGCAGAAGGCACAAACAAATATTATACTGACGCCAGAGTAAGAGCGGCAATTAGTGCAACAAATGGTTCTGCAGGTTATAATAGTGCTACTGGTGTGTTCAGCATACCAAATTCAACATCTCATATTGGTGAAGGTTCCAATCTATATTATACAGATGCAAGAGCCAGAAATGCTATTAGTGTAAGTGGTGATTTAAGTTATAATAGTGCAACTGGTGTTATCAGTTTCACTAACGATGCTGGTGATATAGAAAGTGTTTCTATAACAGCGGGTACAGGTTTAACAGGTACTGCCAGTGCATCTAGTGGTGCATTTAGTACAACACTTAATGTAACTGGTTTAACAGTCAGTGAACTAGCACCGACATCATTATTAACCAGCTCAGAAACATTTGCTGATAGCGACACACAGTTAATGACAGCGAAGGCTATAGATGACAGAATTATCAGTAAAGGTTACAGCACAACAACAGGTACAGTAACACAAGTCAACGGTGGTAGTGGACTTACAGGTAGTGTAACAACATCAGGAAGTTTAGCCGTTGGTGCAGGTAATTATATACTAGTTGGTGCCAATGATGTAGGCGTCGATGCAACATCCACAAATACAGCAAACAAAGTTGTGGCTAGAGATGGTAGTGGTAACTTTGCCGCAGGAACTATAACTGCTACAGCAACAAAGGCCCAATATGCTGACTTGGCTGAGAATTATGTAGCAGACGAAAGTTATGAACCAGGAACTGTTTTAGTAATTGGCGGAAAACACGAAGTAAGTGTAACAGATGAAGCAGGAAGTTACAAAGTAGTAGGTGTTGTATCAACAGACCCTGCACACTTAATGAATGTAGATTGTGAAGGCGAACATGTAGTAGCAGTAGCATTACGTGGAAGAGTTCCTTGTAAAGTAACTGGTAATGTAAACAAAGGCGATGTACTTATTGCTAGTGATACTCCAGGGTTTGCTATGGTAGGTGCTATGGCACATACATTAAGTCCATTACAAATAGTTGGTAGATCATTAGAAACTAAAACAGATGCAATGCCTGGTGTTGTTGAAATCATAGTTTAAAAAGCATAAATTCCATATAAAGATAAATAGTATTGACGGAGAAGACTGTGTCGTCATTTATGGATTGGCCATAAAGACACAGACATCAGTTATTAAGGCATGGTGTCCTTATACAACTTGATGAACTGACCTGGACATAAAGTATGGCAATATTTGGAAATTTTAAGGGTACTACTCAATCTGAATTTAAAATCGGAAAAAGTTCTACCGGTTCAAAATTATCCACAGGCTCCCTACCCTCAAGCGATATATCAAACGGTGATATATACATAGATAGTTCTAATTCAACTTTGCAGGTATATAATAACGCCTGGGTAAGTGTAGGAAGTACTTTAACGGACTTGAACGTTGACTCTGGTACATTATTTGTAGACAGCAGTAACGATACAGTCTCCGTCGGCTCAACTAGTTCTAATGACAAACTATTTGTAAATGGTAGTTTAAGATTAGGAACAAATCCAAGTTTAAAACACGGTGGTGCATATTTAGATGTATCACATAGTAACGGAACTGCTACACAATTAAGGGTTAGAGATAACAGTAGTGGTAGTGACCCTATATTTAAAATATACAATGCAAGTAATAGTGCCGAGGTATTTAAAGTACAAGGTTCAACTATTAGAATCAATGATGCATATAATTTGCCAACAGCAGACGGCACAAGCGGCCAAGTTTTAAAAACAGACGGATCAGGAACAATTAGTTTTGGATCTATACCTGCAAGTGGTAGTAACACTCATGTACAATTTAATGATGGTGGCGACTTAGCAGGTGATTCAGATTTTACATTTGATAAATCAACCAACACACTTCAAGTAACAAATTTAGATGTAATGGGAACTTTCAGTAAATCTGAAGATTACGGTTCTATTACATCAGCGGCAAACATAACAGTCGATTATGGTGACATAACAACAGAAGATAGATTACCTACTCCACATGATAGTTATACAGTTTCAGAGGCAAATTCATTAACATATTTGAACACAGGTGATATGATATTTGTTAGTGATGAAACAGGAGGTGCTACAATGGCTTTTTATGATGGCACTAACTGGAGAAGAATACAAGATAGGGCAATAATTAGTACATAAAAAACCAAGGACACACAATGCCAAGAGCAAAAAAGACTACTACAAAGACAGATAAAAAGGTAGTAGCAAAGAAGCAAACAGTACAAGACATAGAAAAGATTATTAAGAAGCAAGTGCAAGAGCAATTAGAGGAAGCACTTCTTAATATTGAAATAGAGTCGCCCGAACCGGTAAAAACAGATGCTTGGGTTGATATGGATTTGCTTAGAGAGGAAATTAAAAAGGAAGTACAATTTGCACAACGTAAAGTTGAGCATGTACAAAAAATAGAAAATAAGTCTGATATTAGTATATCTAGAAGTGAACTAAAACTTGTTGGTGAAAAAGAATTTTTATTTACAAGCGATTTAGACGGACTTGTAATAAGTGAAAATGATAAGGCTTTAATAACAGCAAGTAAAAGTGGTGCTATAGGATTTGGATTAAAAGCACCTAGAAGTTTTGGGGTAGGTAGTGCCCATTTTAGAGCTAATTATACCAGTGATGCTCCAATGCCAACAAGTGGTGATGGAAGTACAAGAGGTGTAATTGTTGAAGGTGACGGTGACGATGATAAAACCTTCACATTTAGAGTTCTAAGTAGAATGAACAGGCAGGGTCTTAATGTAACAGGAGATGGAAGTTTATTAGTAAATTCTCCTAAAGATGAAACATTAAGCAGAGTAACAATTAATCAGACTAACAATGATAGGCCTGCATTAAATGTTATAAGTGCTAGTAAATATTTTGATGAAACTGTTTTAAATTTACAGGCAAAAGCAGGATTAGAATCAAAATTTAATTTTATTAATGCCAAAGCAGATGTGGATAATAACGGAGGCTCTGGTATAGATGTTTTTAAAGTAAATGCTGAAGGAAGTGTTTACAGTGAACAGAGTTTTTATTCAAATGGTAAAGGTTATGCAGAACTATTTGAATGGGCAGACGGGAATCATAAAAATGAAAACAGAGATGGTTTTACGGTTGCTCTAAACGAAAAAGGACAATTAATTATAGCAGATGAAGGAGATAGTATTATAGGAGTTGTAAGTTCAAATCCAGCATTTATTGGAAATGCAGGCTGGAACGGATTACAAGACAGATATAATCTTAATGCAGATAAAGAGCATATGAAAACCAAATACAAAATTGTTGAATGGTTAGATGATACTGGTGTTTTACACAGTTATGATGTAAAAGATTTAGACCAAGATTTTGCTTTTCCTGAAAATGCTATAATTTATGAAACAGACAGTCAAGGTAATGACATGATCAAAAGAATTTATAGAAGTGATTTTGATAAGTCTGAAGAATACACAGATAGAATTAATAACGGTTGGTCGCCGGTGATAATTGCAGGAACGACGCCAGTTTTTAAAGGGCAATTTATGGGCTCTAACTGGATTAAGGTTTCTGATATTAGTGATGACCTTGAACAATGGATAATCAAATAATAATGATAAATACTATTAAATATTTTTGCTATATTAGGGGATAAAAAATGGCAACAGCAATTCAAAGAAGAAGAGGTACCACTAGCCAACATAGTAGTTTTACTGGTTTGGCAGGTGAGATCACGATAGATACAGATTTAAATACCGTCATAGTTCATGATGGTTCAACAGCAGGTGGTTATAGACTTGCAAAATATACTGAAGTACAAGCGGCGGCGGCAGGTGATATTACATCTGTTGTAGCAGGTTCTGGTTTAACAGGCGGTACTACAAGTGGTGACGCAACTATAGCCATAGATTACGAAAACCTTTCAGGTAACTTGGTTCCAAGTGCAAACAACACTTACAGTTTAGGTACAGCAAGTAATGTTTGGAAAGATGTTTTTGTTGGACCAGGATCATTATATGTTAACGGACAACAAGTAATTTCAGATAACTCAGGTACTATTCAAATTAGTGCAGATGCAGGACAAAACATTAGTATTGTAACATCTGGTGCAGGTAGTGTTGAACTTACATCAGGTTCTGGTGTAATTGAAATGAAATCTAATGTACAAATGACATCAGGAAAAACAATTAGCACAGCAGGTGGCGGTGCTACCACACAAGGTGGTAATATTGATATGGATAGTAACAATATTAACAACTTGGATGATCCAGTTGTGGCGCAAGATGCGGCTACTAAGGCATACGTTGATGCACAACTTTTAACACAAGATAATACAGATGAAATAACAGAAGGTTCAACTAATCTTTACTTTACAAATGCAAGAGCAGATGCTAGAGTACAAGCGGCAATCGATACAGATACTGCTTTTGGTAGTGCTTCAGATTCTTTAGTACCATCACAGTTAGCAGTTAAAACATACGTTGATGCACAAGTTGATACAGTAGATGCTTTAAGTGAACTAAGTGGTGACACAGATGATGTTACTGAAGGTTCAACTAATTTATACTATACAGATGCTAGATCAAGAGCGGCAATTAGTGTTACTGATTCAGGTGGCGATGGTTCTTTAGCATACAATAGTTCTACTGGTGTTATTACATATACAGGCCCAAGTGCTAGTGAAGTAAGAGCTCACGTTAGTGCTGGTGACGGTTTAGATGTTAGCAGTGGTTCTTTCTCAGTAGACAATACTGTAGTAAGAACAAGCGGCACACAAACAATCGCAGGTGCTAAAACATTTAGTGATGATGCAGTATTTAGTGGTAACTTAACTGTAAGTGGAACACAAACAATTTTAAATACAGAAACCTTAACTGTAGATGATAACTTAATCGTACTTAACAATAACGAGTCTGGAACCCCTAGCCAGAACGCAGGTATTGAAGTTGAACGTGGAACATCAGCAAATAAAACTTTAGTATGGAACGAAGGAACAGATAAATGGTCTGTAGGTACTGAAACATTTGTTGCTGGAACATTTGAAGGTGATGTAACTGGTACAGTAAGTGATATTAGTAACCATGATACTGATGATTTATCAGAAGGTTCAACTAATTTATATTACACAACCGCACGTTGGGATACCAAAATGGCGGCGGCTACTACTGATGATCTTACAGAAGGTTCAAACTTATATTATACTGATGCAAGAGCAGATGCTAGAATTAGTAATGCTATTGTTGATGAAGATAACATGGCATCAAATAGTGCCACACAAATACCTTCACAACAAAGTGTTAAAGCATACGTTGACTCACAAGTAGCAGGTAAAGATGCTTTAAGTGAACTAAGTGGTGATACTGATGATGTATCAGAAGGTTCAACTAACTTATACTTTACAGATGCAAGAGCAAGAGCAGTTGTAAGCGGTAGTACAGGTGTTACATATAACAGTTCAACTGGTGCTATTAGTATAGGACAAGATGTTGGTACCACAGATGATGTACAGTTTGGTAATGTAACAGCAGATTTAACTGGTGACGTAACAGGTCAAGTTAGCGACATAAGTAATCACCTTTTAGATGAAGATAACATGGCATCCAATAGTGCAACTAAAGTTCCTTCACAACAAAGTGTTAAGGCATACGTTGATGCACAGGTTGATACAGCAGACTCTTTAGGTGAACTAAGTGGTGATACTGATGATATAACAGAAGGATCATCAAACTTATTCTTTACAAACGCAAGAGCAGATGCTAGAATTACAGCGGCATTAATTGACGAAGACGATATGTCATCAGATAGTGCTACTAGAATCCCTTCACAACAAAGTGTTAAGGCATATGTTGATTCACAAGTTGATACAGTAGATGCTTTAAGTGAACTAAGTGGTGATACTGATGATGTATCAGAAGGTTCAACTAACTTATATTTCACAAACGCAAGAGCAGATGCAAGAGCAGATGCTAGATTTGATGTTAAACTAGCGGCGGCTGATACAGGCGACCTAAGTGAAGGTTCAAATTTATATTATACTGATGCAAGATCCAGAAGTGCTATATCAGTAACAGATGCAGGTGGAGATGGTTCTTTAGGTTACAACAGTTCAACTGGTGTTATTACATATACAGGACCAAGTGCTAGTGAAGTAAGAGCACATTTAAGCGGTGGCGATGGTATAGATTTTGCAAGTGGTGTTATTGATGTAGACACATCAGTTGTTAGAACATCTGGAAGTCAAACTATTGCAGGTTCTAAAACTTTTAGTGATGATGCAGTATTTAACGGTAATTTAACAGTTAATGGTACACAAACTGTTCTTAATACAGAAACTTTAACTGTAGATGACAATGTAATCATACTTAATAATAATGAAACTGGTACACCTTCACAAAATGCAGGTATTGAAGTTGAACGTGGAACAGGTACAAACGTAACTTTACAATGGAACGAGTCTGGAGATAGATGGCAGTTCACAAACGATGGTTCAACATTCTACAACTTGGTTGTAAACTCTGATGACGTTGCAGAAGGCTCTACTAATGAATACTTTACAGATGCAAGAGCTCAGGCGGCAATTAGTGTTACTGATGCAGGCGGAGACGGTAGTTTAAGTTACAGTAGTGGTACAATTACATATACAGGACCAAGTGCAAGTGAGGTAAGAGCTCACTTTAGCGGTGGTACTGGTATTACATATGATAGTTCAACTGGTGCAATTAGTTTAACAGATACAGGTTACTTAACAGGTGTAACAGCAGGTAGTGGTTTAACTGGTGGCGGTGCAAGTGGTACTCCAACTATTAATGCAGTAGGCGGTTATGGTATTACTGTAAATGCTGATGATATAGAAGTTGCAAATGCAGATATCAGAGGATTGTTTAGTGCTAGTGGAGATATTTCATATAACAGTACAACAGGTGTGTTTAGTTTCACTAATGACGCGGGTGACATAGAAAGTGTTACTGCTGGTACTGGTTTAAGCGGTGGCGGCTCTAGTGGTGCAGTTACATTGAATGTAGACTTATCAGAACTTACTGATATGACAGCAGGTATGACAGGCTCAGATGAGTTTATTGTATTGGATGCAGGTGCTGATAGAAGAAAAGCGGCAAGTGAGATTGGATTAAGTATATTTAATAACGATGCAGGCTTTACTACTAACGTAGGTGATATTACAGGTGTTAGTGCAGGTACAGGATTAACAGGTGGCGGTTCAAGTGGTAGTGTTACATTATCATTAGCAACTTCAGGTGTTACTGCGGCAACTTACGGTGATGCTGATAGTGTTTCCCAAGTAGTGGTCGACGCATATGGTAGAATTACAAGTGCAAGTAGTGTTGACATTGCTATTGCAAGTTCACAAGTAAGTGGATTGGCAGCATCGGCAACAACTAATGCTCTTAACGCAAGTAATATTAGTTCAGGTACATTGGCAAGTGCTAGATTACCAGACTTAGCAGTATCAGACTTTGGTGGCTCAGCAATCCAAACTGGTTCAGAATCATTTAGTGATAGTGATACAGTATTGATGACAGCGGCGGCGGTTCAAGACAAGATCTTAAGTTATGGTTATACAACTAATGTTGGTGACATAACAGGTGTTACAGCAGGTAGTGGTTTAACTGGTGGTGGTAGTTCAGGTACTCCAACAATTAATGTTGGTGCAGGTTCATACATTAATGTAGCGGCAGACAGTATTAGTGTTGACGCAACAACTACAAATACAGCAAGTAAAGTTGTAGCCAGAGACGCTTCTGGTAACTTTGCGGCAGGTACAATCACTGCAACGGCAACAAACGCTCAATATGCTGACTTGGCTGAGAACTATGAAGCAGATGCAGAATACGAAGCAGGAACAGTAGTGTGCTTTGGTGGTGAAAAAGAAATCACAGCATGTGATGTTGAATTAAGCCATGCAGTTGTAGGTGTTATTAGTACAGACCCAGCACATTTAATGAACAGCGAATGTCCAGGTATAGCATTACCAGTAGCATTAGCAGGACGTGTACCATGTAAAGTGGTAGGCCCTGTTGCTAAAGGAGATTTAATTGTAAGTTCAGCAGAAAGTGGACATGCTAAAGCAGACAACAACGCATCAGCAGGTAGAATAATTGGTAAAGCAATTGGTTCTAAAGACGGCGAAGATGCAGGTATTGTTGAAGTATTAGTTAATATGATGTAAACTTTACAAAACTTAAAAAAAAGAGGAGCATTTATGCTCCTTTTTTTTGATCAAATAAAATACATACAAAAAAATGATAAATACAACTGAGTAACAGTAAACAGTACAGGGATAATATGGAAGATATCTTTAAATTAATTGCAGAGGTAGGCGCTCCGATTGCCGGTAGTCTTGTAATGGGCTTTTTTATCTTTTTGGTGATTAAGCAAATTATGGAAGGTATCGTTGATCAAGTAAAAACACTTACAGGTTTTTGTAAGATGTTAGAAGCAAGAGCAAGTACAATGAGTAATGAAATGATGAAAATTGATTTGCTAGTTAGTAGTGCCTTAGAATTAAGACCAGATATAGAACGTATCGCAAGAGCAGAAAACTTCGTCGAAGACGGCAAGGTTGATGCTAGGAGAGATTAATGGATATTGCTCAATTAATTTCTGAATACGGATTTCCGGTTGTTATGGCTGTAGGGTTGGGTTACTTTATATACTTTATATGGAAGTTTATAGGTGAGCATATAGATCCTGCATTACAGGATATGCATATTGCTCTTATAAGAGTAATTGATAAAACTCGTATGCTAGATCAGGATATGATACGTTTACAACAGAAAGTAAATGTAGTGTTGGAATACAAAGCAACACAAAAAATTCTAGAGCAAAACAAAATGAAAGAGGCTCTAGAAAAACAGGAAGGGAAGAAAAAATGAAATTTATTTTACCAGTAGCATTCTTATTATCAATTTTTAGTTTTAGTTTATCTGCAGATGAGATAAAGTTTAAATTTAAAAATCCAAGTTTTAGTGGCTCAGGAACAGGTGCTCACTATTTAACTATTGAGAATCAAGAAAAATCAAGACGTGATAAAATTAAATCAGATATAGAAGCGGCATTAAAGGCGGCCGAAAGAGCAGAAGATAATAGCACAATAAACAAGTTTATTAGAAATTTGGAGAGTAGAATTTATTCACAAATTTCTAAAGGATTGGTTGATAGTATGTTTTGTGATCCAGCAACAGTAGTTAGTTGTACAGGTTCAACCAGTGGAGCATTTGATATTGAAGGCAACACAGTTACATATGAAGTAATTACAAATGCAGATGGTTTGGAAGTAATTAAA